>ERZ894203.4-NODE-4-length-285667-cov-20.661999_pt1 | contig 285667 bp, 210 predicted proteins | sample MGYA00380286_ERZ894203 | MGnify/ENA primary metagenome ERZ894203 (study PRJEB32331, sample SAMN06328484) | human gut metagenome | biome: human gut microbiome; feature: stool | host: Homo sapiens | collected 2014-02-06 ... | reverse complement strand
TTAAAGATTTATGCGGAGTGAAAAAGACGGCATAGGGCTACTTGCGAAACTTGAATTATTTGATAAATGGATGTTACAAGTGAAGTACAGCTTGATTACATTACATAATCTCATCGTTCCTTTCCTCTTGGTAGCTACATTCTTGAAAGTCTGATTGGCATTAATAATGTTTATCCGCTTGATTATCCAATATAAATCATTAACTTTGTAATGTTGGAACAAGGCAAATTCCTATCGGAAAAACATAGAAATGAAGCAGGTGCAGAGCTGGGTGCTTTTTATGGAAGATTCTTATAACAGACTGAATATCAGTTTTGATTAAAGACTCCGTTAGTCCCGTACGCACCGCAATAAACATTGAAAATCAATGTTTTACAGAATAAACGCCCGATTTTACACCCAAAAATGTAAAGTCGGGCGTTTTCTTATTTAAAGGATTATGGGCTAATCCCCCTGCTTTTATACATTTCGTCTATTTTGTCTAATAGTGAAGTGTTTGCCTTTCGTCGCTCCATTTTTCTTCCCAACAGTTTTGCCTTTTTCGCTTTTCCTGTCGCAAGACACAACACATACAAGTCAATTGGAGTAACACTAAAGACTTTTTGTTTGGACTTGACATGAAACAGCTTAATCAGGAAAGTGTGCCATGGACGATTGTCCTCTATAAAATTCCATAAATCATTCAAGCATTTGATGTCGTTTAATAATGGCAGAACTTTCTCCTTTATTGTGGAGCAAATCAAATCTTTTACCGGTGAACAATCCTGATGAGGGCGCAATTTGAACCAATAATCACCTTTACCCATAATAGTCCCTATACGAGCTCTTATCGGACAATAACCTTCCAAAGGGAAATCACTGACTTTGTTAAACAAGCAGATTGCATAATCGCTCCAAGTTACACCAATATTGATTGTAAAACCCCATTGATTGAAATAACGATCAAATCCCCACCCGTCTTTTTGTATATTGATACACCAATCTAATTCTCCTGCATGAGCATGAAAATTATTGCCTTTCTTCCTAAACCCTGCGGATTTCAAAATGGGAGCGATGCCGTTTTTGACAATGTAATTGAATTGTTCCTTAATATTTATCTTTTCTTCTTCTGTCATATCAACCGTAGATTTTATTTATTTTTCCATGTGCCGGTCGAGCAGTTGCAGGTCTTCCGGAGTGAGGCTGCCGCTTGCCACATATCCGTCGAACCCGTATTCTTCCCTGAGCCAACATTCAAGCGTGCGTCCCCAGCGCGGGTCGCGCACCACGCCGAGTATGGGTGCGTATACATTGGTATAGCCCAGCGCTGGATGGCGTTGATGGCTTTGGCATGATTGCCGTTCTTGTTGAGGTCTGTCCATCCGTCGTGATAGATGTTCTTGTGGCTTGTCTGCGCTGAGCCTGCCGTTCCGAACAATAGCAGCAGCATTTCTGTCCGATATCCTGTTCTCATAGTGTCGGTCTTCTTTTGTATCTGCAAAGATAGAATAAATCCGCTAAAACCGGACTTCCGTCGAAGAATTACGGGTGGGGAAAGGAAAAGCCTCTGTGCGGTGCGGAATGCTGGATTGACTTTTGGTCGGGTAATTGTGCCCTGTGCTTTCTTTTTGTCCGGTTATTGCTCTTTCTGACGACCGGCCTTGTTTCCGTTCCGTTCCTTCCGGAGGGTGCTGAAGCCTGATTTTCGTTGGTTTTCCCCCTTCGTGACCAGTCAAAAAGAGGAAATCGGCCGGAAAATGACGGCTTGTTTTGCCAAGAATGAGCTGTTATTTTGCATGGAATGTCCCGTCATGCGATTGAAAATGTCCCGTCATCCGCTGAAATCGGTGAGGAAAACGGGTTTTCGGACGGCATTCTGCGGCGGATTTTTTCCAGTTGCCTTCTGTCTGCCGTCATCTTCCGCCTGTCTTTTTGTCGGGATGAAGAGGACAGGAGGAAACAGTGTTCCGTAACGGGGAGGTAGCTCTGCCGTTTGTCTGCCTGCGGTGCCGGAACGCTTGCATTTCGCTTTCGAGCAGATTGCCGTGAGCGTGTTTTTTAGGGTGGAGGCGGACGCCGCTCCTGAATATCCGATTCTCATCCGGCCGGAAAATCAAAATGTCAGATTGATATGTGATGGGATTTATAAACTTTCTTTGTATCTTTGTGTTTCAGAAACGCATAAAAATCAAAAGTGGCATATGAAACGTGTAATCAAACTTCTGATCTATTATCTTGCATATACTTTCGGCATCGGGTGGTTGTTTTATGGCGGATACATGATAGCGCACCGCACGCTTGAAATGCCTCCGGTCACGGACCCTGCTTTCTTCAATCTGAGCGTGTGGGCCCAGCTGCTCGCAACGCTGGCGGTGGGGATCCATCTGCTGGTGTGGGGCTATGTGAGGCGCGATGACCTGAAGCTGAACTTCCCCAATGCAGGCAAGGTGATGCTGGTTGCAGCCGTATTCATTGTCGGCATGGGGTTCTGGACGAACTATCTCACCGAACTGACCCGGCTTCCCGACAATCTGAAGGCTGTGTTTGAAATGTCGATGAACCATCCGGCGGGCATCGTTTCGATTGTTTTCCTGGCGCCGGTGGTCGAAGAGCTTCTGCTCCGTGGAGCCATACAGGGGCATCTTATGCGGATATGGAAGAATCCGGCATGGGCGATCGTGCTTTCGTCGCTGATATTCGGACTGATGCACGGCAATCCGGTGCAGATTTTCTTTGCGTTTCTCACGGGAGTTGCGCTGGGATGGATGTACTGCCGCACGGGAAGCCTCTTGCCGGGGATGCTGATGCACTTCATCAACAACGGCTCGTCGGTGCTGCTCTATCACCTTTCGGGCGGTTCGGACGAAACCATGGCCGAGTCGCTCGGGACTTATGGGGCTGCGGGACTTGCGCTGGCGGGGGTAGCGCTGACCGTTCTCTGCGTCTGGCTTGTCAAGGCGCGTCTGGTGCCGCGTCAGATGACATGGCATGCCGCGGCTGGCACTGAAAAGAACAAGGAAGAAAATGAACTGACCCTGTAAAATATTCCGAGGCTTATGGAACCGAAAAGCAATTATTCGAAACTGATGGCGGCGGTTTATCTGGTAATGTCCTATCTCGCCGCACTGGTGGTGCTGGAACTTGTATGTTTCCTCACGTTCTATCCGCTGCTTGAAGGACACAGAGGATGGCAGTTGTTTTGCAGCATCGTCTGGCTCTATGTCGGGACGTATGTCTTCTACAGGCTGACCCGCCGCTATACCAAATGGTGGAAGAAGCTGGAGGGCAGGAAAAACGGATGAACGGAAATGTTTTTTGATTTCCGGGGCGATGCGTTATATAATATTTTCTTATATTTGCGGTTGTTAGTCAGAAAAAGATTTTATTATGAAAAATATTCGGTTCAAGGCGGCAGCGGCTTTTTTCCTGATGTCCGTTTCCTTGCCTTCTGTTTCAGCCCAGTCGCTCAAATCCCTGATGCGGATGCCGTTTGATGTTGTCGAGTCTAAATGGGAAATCAACAGCACCAACGGCAATCAGGAACTGAACTATTACAACAAGGATTTTTGTGACTACTATCTGTATCGCCAGCAGGACACGTCGTATGACTTGTCGCCGGGGAAAAACACCATCTTCACAATCCGCGAAAACGAAGCGTTCGACAATCCCTTCAAGAATGCCACCTACTATTCCTATTTCCGCGGGCGTTTCCCGAAAAAGTTCAACGTAGCCTTTCCATACGCGCTTCCGGTAAAGAACGGGGCGGAGGTGTCGTGGAAAACGGATTTGCGCGAGCCGTTCAAGACGCTGAACTTTTCTGTCCGTCAGGGAGATACCGTCTATGCCGTTCGCGGCGGAACGGTGTGCATGACCAACAACGAACGGCAGGTGCTGGTGTATCATTCCGACTATACCTTTGCCGCCTATCTGATGCTGGAGAAGAAGCTTGTGGATCCCGGTACGGAAGTCCTTGCCGGAGAGCCTGTCGGGGTGGCCGGACCAAGCGGCGTATCGGTTTCTTTCTTCTTTCTCGACGAGAACAAGTTTGAAGGGGGACTGGCGTCGGGCTATCCTTACTCGCATTATATGCCGGTGTTCCGGACAAGCGAAGGAGATGTCCGCATGGAAGAAAACAAGACCTACAAGGCGGTCACCGACGATGCCCTTATCATGCAGGAGATGAGCAAGCGCGAGCAGAAGAAATACTTGAAGAACAAGAAATGAAACCTTTCCGAATCTTTATGAAAACGAACTGGATATGGCTGCTGTGCCTTTTCCTCCTGGCTTCTTCTGCCAGAGCGCAATACATCCATGTGGATTATGCAGGCGACCCGCTTGAGGAGAAGGAACAGAAAGAGATTGAAGCGTTTTTGAAGTGTGAGGTGGCTTTTTATAGCCGTTTCGGGCTGCCCGATACACTGTCCATGAAACTTACGGTATTCGAACGCCGCAAAGATGCCATGAAATACGCTGTCAGCATAGGCATGTCTCCGAAGATGCCCTTGCAGAGCGTGAACGGAGTGTATAGCAAGAAGCGGAAAGAAGCAATCTTGTTTGGCAGGGAGAAGGGAAAGAAGCGCAGCCTGTCTGTCATTTACCACGAACTGAGCCATCACCTCACGCTGCAGGTGACGGACAACCGTCCGCCGGCATGGCTTATGGAAGGGCTTGCCGAGTATTTCGAACATTGCGAAATCAAGAAAGGCAGGCTGAAGCATGCGCTTACGTCTTATGAAATTGGCAGGATACGCACCATGTATATGCTGGGCGAAGTGACGCTGAAAGATTTTGTGGACTGCAATCTCAGCATGTTCATGAAAAGCCAGATGACAGACGAAGGCTATGCCTACATTCTGGCTCATGCGCTGACAACCTTCTGGGTAGAGAAAGTCCCTGAAGAATTGTTCGGCCAACTCATCAGGGACTTGCGTAACCGGGCAGACAAATCGTCGGTGTTTGACAAGATCAATCGTATCTATCCCGGAGGGTTCAATAAGTTCGAGCAGGATTTTGCTCAGGAATTCATTGCCGGATAGCATTGTCGAACTCCCGGTGGAATACCGTTACGGCCTCAATCCCTTTCCGGAAGATGTCGAGCGGAAAGTTTTCGTTGGGAGAGTGGATGGCATTGCTCTCCAGCCCGAATCCCATCAGGATGGTCTTGATGCCCAGAATGTGCTCAAAGTCGCTGATGATGGGGATGCTTCCTCCGCGGCGCACGGCCAGCGGTTTCTTTCCGAAAGCCTGTGCGAATCCTTTTTCCGCAGCGCGGTAAGCCGGGTGGCTGATCGGGCAGACGTAGCCTTCGCCTCCATGCATGGGGGTTACGCTTACGGTTACAGATTCAGGAGCGATCGAGCGTATATGTTCGGCAAACAGCTTTGATATCTTTTCGTGGTCCTGATGGGGAACCAGCCGGCACGATACTTTGGCATACGCCTTCGAGGGAAGCACGGTTTTGGAACCTTCTCCCGTATATCCTCCCCATATTCCGCACACGTCGAACGACGGGCGGCAGCTGTTCCGTTCCAGCGTGGAATAGCCTTTTTCACCTTTCAGAGCCTTTACTCCGATAGCGTCCATGTATTTCTGCTCATCGAAGGGAATGCTGGCAATCATTTCGCGTTCGGCTTCGGACACTTCCTCCACATCGTCGTAAAAATGAGGGATGGTGATGCGTCCGTCTTCGTCCGTAATCTGATCTATCAGTCCGCACAGCACATTGATGGGATTAGCGACAGCACCTCCGAAATGTCCCGAGTGCAGGTCGCGGTTCGGCCCTGTCACTTCAATCTCCCAGTAGGCGAGTCCGCGAAGCCCTGTGGTCAGCGACGGCAGGTCGGCTCCCAGCATGCTTGTGTCTGATACCAGGATTACGTCGGCCTTCAGCATGTCCTTATGTTCATGCAGAAAGGCGTTGAGGCTCGGCGATCCGATTTCTTCTTCTCCTTCAAGGATGAATTTCACATTGTGTCTGAGCTGGTTCTCGCGGACCAGGTATTCGAACGCCTTTGCCTGTATCATCGACTGTCCCTTGTCGTCATCGGCTCCCCGCGCCCATATATGCCCGTCACGCACTTCCGGTTCAAAAGGCCGGCTCTTCCAAAGTTCCAGCGGTTCGGCGGGCATCACGTCGTAATGTCCGTAGATGAGTACGGTTGGCGCGTCGGGGCTTACCCGCTTTTCGGCATATACCAGCGGATTTCCTTGCGAAGGCATGACCATCGCCTCGTCCGCTCCGGCTTCAAGCAAGAGTTGGCGCCAGCGCTCGGCGCACGCCAGCATATCTTCTTTGTGTTTGGGTTCGGCACTGACGCTCGGAATGCGGATGAGGCTGAAAAGCTCGTCCAGAAACCGGCTTTCGTTTTCTCTGATGTATTCTTTGATGTCCATGGTAATTATAGATGTGTGGTCTTGTTCAGCAGGTAGAAGTCGAGCAGAGTCATGGCAGTCATGGCTTCCACGATGGGCACTGCGCGTGGCAGCACGCACGGGTCATGGCGTCCGCGGGCCTTCAGTATGGTTTCGTTTCCGTTGATGTCTACTGTTGGCTGTTCCATCAGTACGGTTGCTACGGGCTTGAATGCTACGCGGAAATAGATGTCTTCTCCGTTGCTGATGCCTCCCTGGATACCTCCCGAGCGGTTGGTGCGCAGCCTGATATGCCCGTTGTCGTTATAGAATATGTCGTTCTGTTCGCTGCCCTTCATCTCCATGTCGCCGAATCCCCGGCCATACTCGAATCCCTTGACCGCATTGATGCTCAGCATGGCTTGTCCCAGAGCGGCGTGGAGTTTTCCGAACACCGGTTCGCCCAGTCCTATGGGACATCCTTTCACCACACAGCTGACAACTCCTCCAATGGTGTTTCCTTCGCCTTTGATCTTGAAGATATAGTCTGCCATTTCTTTTGCCAGCTCCTGGTCAGGGCAGCGCACCGGATTGTCTTCGATCCGTTCGAGGTCGTAGGCCGTGTAGTCTTTGTCGAGCTTGAACGGACCCACTTGTGAGGTGAATGCTGTAATGCGGATGCCCAACTGCCTGAGGGCAAGTTTGGCCAACGCTCCGCCAACGACCCTCGCGATGGTTTCGCGTGCCGACGAGCGTCCTCCGCCCCGATGGTCACGGATTCCATATTTCTGCGTATAGGTATAGTCGGAATGCGAAGGGCGGAACACCTCCTTCATGTTGTCGTAGTCGTTTGAGTGCTGGTTTGTGTTCCATACCACGAAACCGATGGGGCATCCTGTAGATACGCCCTCGTATATGCCGGAAAGAAACTCTACGGCATCTGCTTCCTTGCGTGCCGTGGTGATGGCTGATTGTCCCGGACGCCGGCGCGCCAGTTCGTTTTGGATAAAATCCATGTCAATGGCTATTCCCGCGGGGAATCCGTCGATAACGCCTCCTATTGCTTTTCCGTGTGATTCGCCGAAGCTGGTCAGACGGAATATATTTCCAAATGTATTCACGTTTTTAAAGTTGTTTGTAGTAATAATGTTTATCTGCTTTCCTTTCAGAACCGGCTTCCGGCTCCTCCTCCTCCGAAGTCGCCTCCTCCGAAACTTCCTCCTCCAAAGCTTCCTCCGCTGCCGCGTCCGCCTCCGAAACCTCCGAAGAACGGGCCTCCGATAAACGGACCGCCCCCGCCTCCACGGTGGCCGAGGTCATTGTCGTCTTTCTGCTCCTGTACCCGGTGTATGTATCCGCAGTGGGCGCAGCGGTATACTGTTTCTACTGTCCTTATTCCGGCGATGCGCGAAACGGTGCGCGAAGACACCTGGCGCAGCTTGTAATGACGGCATCTCGGACATTTCCTGCGCTGGCGGATAGTAAACCACAGCAGGATGGGAACGCCGGCAAAGCAGAATGCTAAAGCGACAAGCAGCAGCACGTTGTCGGAATTTTCTTCGGCAGGAGTCGGTGCGCCTTCTTCGTCTGCCAGCACCTGCCTCACGGCCTGTATGCCTGCAACCATTCCTTCGTCCCAGTCGCCTTTGCCGAATGCCGGCAGCATGTAGCGGTCTTGTATGCGTTTGCAGAGAGCGTCAGGGAGAATTCCTTCCAGTCCGTAGCCGGTGGCGAACTGGATGCAGCGTTCGCCGGTGACCAGGAGCACCACCAGTCCGTTGTCTTTTCCTTTTTGTCCTACACCGTTGGTGCGTCCTAATTGGTAGGCGAACTCAAAACAGTCGCCTCCCGCTATCTGTTCTACGGCCACTGCAAGCACTTGGATGCCTGTCTGTTGTTCCAGCGCATAGAGCATGGTGTCCATGACGGCCACAGCATGATCCGACAATACGCGGTCGGGGTTGCTGACGTAGCGCATCTTGTTCTGCAGATGCACCATCGGTATCTCCTTTACCGTATATTCTTTTGCGGCAAGAGGAAGGCAGCACCACACGCACAGGCAGCACCACAGTCCGATGAATGTCAACCGTTTCATAATCCCTGCTGGTTAGAACTTCACTTCGGGAGCTTTCTCGCTTCCTTCTTCTGCTTCAAAATAAGGATGCTTTTCAAATCCGAACATGCCTGCAATGATGTTTTTGGGGAAGTGTCTGATGGTGGTGTTGAATCCGCGTGCCGCTTCGTTGAATTTCCGGCGTTCTACACTGATGCGGTTTTCAGTTCCTTCCAGTTGCGCCTGAAGTTCCTTGAAGTTTTCGTTCGCTTTCAGGTCCGGATACTTCTCCACGGTGACGAGCAGACGGCTCAGCGCACTTCCCACCGCGCCTTGCGCTTGTTGGTAGGCTGCCATGCTTTCAGGCGTGAGATTGTCTATGTCGATGTGTGTCTGTGTGGCTTTGGCACGCGCAGACACCACAGCGTCAAGCGTTTCCTTTTCGTGTGCGGCATATCCCTTTACTGTGTTCACCAGGTTGGGAATAAGGTCAGAACGCCGCTGGTACTGATTTTCCACGTTGCTCCATGCCGTGTTGACAACCTCTTCCTGGGTGACGAGCGAATTATAGGCAGACGCACACCACGCAACCAGCATGATGAGGACTGCTGCGATAATGATAGGGGTAATCCATTTCTTTTTCATATGTATGAATATTAGTTTCGTTGGCAAACATACATAAAAATCTCATTTTTTTCATACCTTTGCCGCTAAAATTAGAATGTTGCTATACTATATATGAAGAATATAAGGAATTTTTGCATTATTGCCCATATTGATCATGGCAAGTCGACGTTGGCCGACCGTTTGCTGGAGTACACGAAAACGATTAAGATAACCGAAGGTCAGATGCTCGACGACATGGATCTGGAGCGCGAGCGAGGCATCACAATCAAAAGTCATGCCATTCAGATGGAATATATCTACAACGGTGAAAAGTACATTCTGAATCTGATTGATACTCCGGGGCATGTGGACTTTTCGTATGAAGTTTCTCGTTCGATAGCAGCCTGTGAAGGCGCATTGCTTGTGGTTGATGCTTCGCAGGGTGTGCAGGCTCAGACCATCTCGAATCTTTATATGGCACTTGAGCACGATCTGGAAATCATTCCGGTGATGAACAAGTGTGACATGGACAGTGCGATGCCCGATGAGGTGGAGGACGAAATCATCGACTTGCTGGGCTGCAAGAGGGAAGACATTATCCGTGCTTCCGGAAAGACAGGAATGGGGGTGGAAGACATATTGAAAGCTGTTGTGGAACGCATCCCTTGTCCGACGGGGGACGAGAATGCTCCGTTACAGGCATTGATCTTTGATTCGGTCTTCAATTCGTTCCGCGGAATCATCGCATATTTTAAGGTAGAAAACGGAGTCATCCGCACAGGCGACCATGTGAAGTTTTTCAACACGGGCAAGGAATATGATGCTGATGAGGTGGGCGTGCTGAAGATGGACATGGTTCCGCGGAAGGAGTTGCGTACGGGGGACGTAGGTTATATCATTTCGGGTATCAAAAGCTCGAGGGAAGTGAAGGTGGGCGATACGATTACGCACGTCGACCGTCCGTGTGCGGAAGCAATCGCCGGATTTGAAGAGGTGAAGCCGATGGTGTTTGCCGGTCTTTATCCGATAGAGGCGGATGATTACGAGAATCTTCGGGCTTCGCTTGAGAAACTCCAGTTGAACGATGCTTCATTGACTTTCCAGCCGGAATCGTCCTTGGCTTTGGGATTCGGTTTCCGCTGCGGCTTTTTGGGACTGCTTCATATGGAGATCATTCAGGAGCGTCTTGACCGTGAATTCGACATGAGTGTCATTACTACCGTGCCGAACGTGTCGTATATGGTGTATGACAAGCAGGGCGGCGTGCAGGAGGTGCATAATCCGGGCGGAATGCCTGACCCGACATTGATAGACCGTATCGAGGAACCTTATATCGACGCTTCCATCATCACGACTACCGACTACATCGGGCCTATCATGACGCTGTGTCTGGGCAAACGCGGCGAACTGGTCCGTCAGGACTATATTTCGGGCAACCGTGTGGAACTGCACTATAAGATGCCGCTGGGAGAAATTGTCATTGACTTCTACGACAAGCTGAAAAGCATCTCAAAGGGATACGCCTCATTCGACTATCATCAGGCTGGTTTCCGTCCGTCGAAGCTGGTCAAGCTCGATATCCTGCTCAACGGCGAATCGGTAGATGCGCTTTCTACGCTTACTCATTTTGACAATGCCTATGATTTGGGACGCAAGATGTGTGAAAAACTGAAAGAACTGATACCGCGCCAGCAGTTTGAGATTGCTATTCAGGCGGCCATCGGCTCGAAAATCATTGCCCGCGAAACCATCAAGGCTGTGCGTAAGGACGTGACGGCCAAATGTTACGGAGGCGACGTAAGCCGCAAGCGCAAGCTGCTCGAAAAGCAGAAGCGCGGAAAGAAGCGCATGAAGCAGATCGGTACGGTGGAGGTGCCTCAAAAGGCGTTCTTGGCAGTACTGAAGCTGGATTAGTCGTTTGATAAAAAAGTGCGTGAAACGCTTCTTAAGCGTGGAAGGCATAAAATACAGGGTTGTCCGTTGGTGGAGTTAAATGAATGCGTATTTAACTCTGCCGGCGGGTTTCTTGTTTTTCAATGTCTGGTACGGAATCTTGTTGGCTTTGAATCAATGCAGATAATTCAGGATGCGCACAATCATTGCAGCATTGAGGTTGCTGTCTTTATGGGCAGCGGTGTGCTGTGAGGAATTGCGGGTAGAGTGTTGTGCCTCTGCCCTTTTGGAAGAGTAGCGCTCCGGCTTTTCTCTTCGTGGAGAACTTCGGTGGAATTAGCTCAGCATGAGGATGCTGTTTTCCTTTTTTAAACATTCTGCCGCCTGTTTGGGCACAAATTGTATTTTCGTAAAATATATTAATATTTCTTTGTTGTTGTTCACAATGAAAATTGTCTGCTTCCTATGTTATATTTTTGTGGACTTTTTAATAAAACTAAAGATATGAGAGTTTGTAAGGTAGTAATTTTAACGCTGGTCGTTGGCATGGCGGAAGGATTTGCATTTCCTTCCACAGTTGCAGCCGGTCAGTTGAGGTGGTTTAAGAAGAAAAAGAAGGAGTCGACGGAACAGGTACAGAAGGCATCTCCCTACGAGGATCTTGTGAAAGGCAGCAAGGTTTCAAAAGGAATGTTTTCGGTGTACCAGAAAGGGAATGACTATTATTTTGAAGTCCCGGTTTCCTTGCTCGGAAAAGAAATGCTGGTGGTGAACAAATTGCAGCGTGTGCCTTCCGAATTGAACGAGGCGGGGGTGAATCGCGGAGTAAACTATGAAAATCAAATGGTAAGTATCGAGTGGAATAAGGCGGACAACAAGCTCATGTTTCGCCAGCGCCGTCCGCTTCCTCTTGTTTCTCCCGAAGATGCAATCAGCCAGTCTGTGAAAGACAATTTTATTTCTCCGCTGATTGCGGGCTTTAAGGTTGAAGCTGTCAATGAAGATTCTACAGCGGTGGTCATTAAGGTGAATGATATTTACGACGGCACGGAAACCAGCATCAACAATGTGTTTACCAATATTAATCTGGGAACTTCTGCCATCAAGAATCTTTCGCGGATCTTGTCGGTCAAGTCGTTTGCGAACAATGTGGTCGCCACATCCGAACTGACAACCAAGGTGACCGAGGGGACAACCAGTGTTTATGTGACGGTTGAGGTAAGTTCGTCGTTGCTGTTATTGCCGGATGTGCCGATGCAGGGACGTTTTGACAATCAGAAGGTGGGGTATTTCACAAATCCGCTGTTGAGTTTCAGCGACCGCCAGCAGGGAACGGACAAAAAGCATTTCATCACTCGCTGGCGGCTGGAGCCGAAGCCGGAAGACCGCGAGGCTTATCTTTCCGGCCAGTTGGTGGAGCCGGCCAGACCGATTGTTTTTTATATTGACAATTCTACGCCTTATCAGTGGCGTCCTTATATAAAGAAAGGAATCGAGGAGTGGCAGGCCGCTTTTGAGCAGGCAGGATTCAAGAATGCGATTCAGGCAAGGGAGATGTCAGACAGCATTGCTATTGACGCAGATGATGTGAACTACTCTGTCGTGACATACGCGGCATCTGAAAAGAAGAATGCGATGGGACCGTCGATACTGGACCCGCGTTCGGGAGAGATTCTTGAAGCTGACATTATGTGGTGGCATAATGTGTTGTCGATGGTGCGCGAATGGATAACGGTGCAGACAGGAGCCGTTTGTCCGGCAGCGAGAAACGTACAGTTGCCGGACTCGCTGATGGGCGACGCTATCCGTTTTGTGGCTTGTCATGAAGTGGGCCACTCTTTGGGACTGCGTCATAACATGATGGCGTCGGCTGCCTTCCCGACCGATTCTTTGCGGTCTGCCACATTCACTTCGCGGATGAACTCAACATCTTCTTCCATCATGGACTACGCCCGTTTCAATTATGTGGCGCAGCCGGGAGATGGCGTAAAGGTGCTTTCGCCTCATATCGGTCCTTATGACAAGTTTGCGATAGAGTATGGTTACCGCTGGTACGGGAAGAACTCTCCGGAAGAAGAAAAGGATCTGTTGTATGACCTGTTGGGCAAATATACCGGCAAGCTCTACAAATACAGCGAAGCGCAGGACGTGAGGGATGCAGTAGATCCCCGTGCGCAGAATGAAGACTTGGGAGATGATCCGGTGCGTTCTTCTTTGTATGGAATCGCTAACCTGAAACGAATCGTTCCGGAGATATTGAAATGGACGACAACCGGAGAAAAAGGCCAGACATACGAGGACGCTTCCCGGCTTTATTATGCCGTCATAAACCAATGGAACAATTATTTGTATCATGTGCTGGCCAATATCGGCGGCATTTATATCGAGAACACGACGGTAGGCGACGGAGTGAAGACTTACACGTTTGTTGAGAAAAGCCGTCAGAAAGAGGCGCTTCGTTTTCTGATTGATCAGGTGCTGACTTATCCGGCATGGCTCTTTGACACGGAAGTGGGGCAATATACCTACCTGCTTCGTGACACGCCGAACGGAGTGCAGGAAAACGCGCCCGCACAGATTCTGAAGAATGCCCAGGCATATATTCTTTGGGACTTGCTGGGGAATAACAGGCTGATGCGTATGATTGAGAATGAGTATGAAAACGGAAAGGATGCGTTTACCGTGGTTGAAATGATGGATGAACTTCATAGAAGCTTGTTTGGAGTGACTGAGAGAGGGGGAAATCCGGATGTGATGGAACGTTCGTTGCAGAAGAATTTCCTCGATGCCCTGATGACTGCCGCCGCCGAACCGGAGGCCGTGAAAATCAACAAGAAGCTGGCTGGAGGCCACTGCCTGTTTGCTTGCGGTGAAGCAGAGTGTTCAAATGGAGAGAGCGATGAACGGATGGGTGCTCCCCGCGTGCTTAATTTCTACGGAAGCCAGCTTACGCGGATCTCGGATGCGATATCGGTGAAGCGCGGAGAATTGCTGCGTATCAAGAAACTGTTGCAGAAACGCCTTGGAACATCGGATATGGCGGTGCGCTATCATTATGAGGATATGATTCTGCGCATCAATACGGCGTTGGGTATCAACTGATTATTTTTTTTGTTTAACTGCTTGATAAATTTATGACTAAAAAACTTTTTGGCATTTCATTATGCCTTCTGATCAACTTGTTCGCCAGGGCGTATGCCGGCGACCGTATTGTGACCGGAGTGGTGATTTCCGGTGAGGATGACCAGCCGCTGGTAGGTGCATCTGTTTATGTGCCTGCAGAGGAGCTGAAGAGAGTGGGTGATAACCGGACGGTTGTAGCTACTATAACCGATATTGACGGAAAGTTTTCTCTGTCTGTGCCGGATAAGGTGACTGGATTAGGTTTCAAGTATATCGGATTTGAAGATCTGCATATAAAGCTGAAGGAAGGCAAAAACGATTATCGGGTAATCTTGCAGCCAATGTCGCATATGTTGGAAGACGTTGTGGTTACGGGATATCAGGAGCTGGAACGGCGCAAACTGACGGCAGCCATTTCAAAGGTGGAAGTGACCGAGTCGATGGTGGGAGCTTCTACAAGCATCGACCAGGCATTGGCCGGTCAGATTGCCGGTGTGTCGGTGACCAGCGTTTCGGGTGCTCCGGGAGCGCCGGCCCGCATACGTATCCGCGGTACGGCCTCGCTGAACGGAACCCAAGACCCGCTTTGGGTGTTGGACGGCATTCCGCTGGAAGGAACGGACATCCCGGCCATGGACGCGAACAATGCCAACGATATTGTCAATATCGGCCAGTCGTCTGTTGCCGGCTTGAGCCCGAACGACATCGAGAACATCACTATCTTGAAAGATGCAGCCGCTACGGCCATTTATGGAGCGCGTGCGGCAAACGGTGTCATCATAATCACGACGAAGAGAGGACGGACCGGCAAGCCTGTCGTCAACTTCAATACCAAGCTGACCTATACGCCGAATCTCGACACTTCGCGATTGAATCTGCTGAATGCCGATGAAAAGGTAAATCTGGAGCTGCAGCTTATGAAAGAAAAACCTTTCCTGATGTGGGACATTATAGAATATCCCGTATTCAGGGAAAAGGGCGAGGTGGCCGCTATCCTGAAGGCGAACGACGAGCTTGCGCTCTACCGCGAACAGGGATGGGACGCGCTGAGTCCTGAAACGCAGGAGGCGATCAACCGGCTGAGGGGAATAAACACAGACTGGAACGACATCCTTTTCCGTGATGCCGTTACGCAGGAATATAACTTCAGCATTTCGGGCGGAACCGAAAAGGTGACGTATTATAACTCGCTGGGATATACCATAGAGAACGGAAATGTGCCGGGCGTGAGCATGAAGCGTTTCAATCTGACCAGCAAGACTTCCTATCAGGTGAACAAGATCTTGAGGCTGGGCATCTCGGTGTTTGCCAACCGGCGGAAAAACACTTCTTTCGTGTCGGATACGTACGGACTGATCAATCCGGTGTATTATTCGCGTATAGCCAGCCCTTATTTCCAGCCGTTCGACAAGGAAGGAAATTATCTGTACGACTACGATGTGCTGGAGGGCAGCGAGCGTGACGAGAAGCAAGGATTCAATATCTTTGAGGAGCGGGCCAATACCGGAAACGAGTCGGTGACTACTGCCATCAACTCGATCTTCAATGTAGACTTGCGCTTCAATGACCAGTGGAAGGTGTCGTCGCAGGTAGGCGTTCAGTGGGACCAGCTTGCGAAAGAGGAGTATGTGGGCAAAAATACATACAACATGCGCAACCAGCGTGAAAACAACACTTACTATAAGAACGGGACGCGCATCTACCTCATACCGGAAGGAGGAATGCTGCGGAATACATCCAGCACGACTTCGCAGATTACCTGGAAGCTTCAGGGAGAATACAAGAATACGTTCGGAAACATTCATGACGTGCAGGTGATGGCCGGTTCGGAAATCCGCAAGAACTGGCTGGAGAACACGGCATCAACCGGGTATGGCTATGATCCGAAGACGTTGATGTTCCAGAACATCGTGTTCCCCGACGAGAGCCGTGCAAACGACTGGAAGCTGAAAAGCAAAAGCTATCAGGAGAATGCTTTTGCTTCGTTCTACGCCAATGGTTCGTATACGCTCATGAACCGCTATACGTTCGGGGCCAGCGTCCGTCTGGATGGCTCTGACCTCTTCGGGGTGGACAAGAAGTATCGCTTCCTTCCCATCTATTCGGCCAGTGCTCTGTGGAGAATCTCCAACGAAACTTTCATGCAGGAAGCGAAATGGCTGGACAATCTGGCCCTGCGCTTTTCATACGGTCTGCAGGGAAACATCGACAAGAACACGTCGCCCTTCCTTGTAGGCATTTACGACAATGTGAGTCTGCTGCCCGGATTTGGAAGCGAGCAGTCCATTGCTATCAACAGTGCGCCGAACAGCAAGCTGAGATGGGAAAAGACCGCCACGTATAATGTGGGGCTGGACTTCTCTGTGCTGAACCAGGCGATCAACCTGAGCGTAGACTATTATCACCGGAAAGGAACGGATCTGATCGGATCGAAAATGCTGCCTCTTGAAAACGGGTTCAGCACCATGACCATAAATTGGGCAAGTATGCGCAACGAAGGTGTGGAAGTGAACCTGCAGACACGGAACATTGCAATGAAAGACTTCTCATGGTACACGACCTTCAACTTTGCATACAACCAGAACGAGGTGCTGAAAGTGATTACGGAGAAAGATCAGACAACGCCGAGTCTGGAAGGCTATCCGGTAGGAGCGATTTTTGCCTTGAAAACGAAAGGAATCGACAAGGAAACAGGGCAGATTCTGCTGGAAGACAAGCAGGGAAATGCCGTGACCGTGGAAGAAATGTTCAAGATGACGGATACCGGAGCGGGTGACGCTTCATACAACATTGGAGCTACCGTGGAAGAGCAGAGGGATATGTATACCTATGCAGGAACGACAGACGCGCCGTATACGGGCGGATTCCTGAATACATTGTCGTACAAGAACTGGGAGCTGAACATCAACTTCTCGTTCAACTTCGGGGCGCATGTACGCACTTCTCCCAGCTATTCCATCACAGACTTTGACCTGGGGCGCAACGTAAACCGGGATATTCTCGACCGCTGGACGCCGGAAAATCCGAACGGTACGCTGCCTGCGCTGGCAACACAAAGAATGAATCCGGCCGACTATTACTTGTTCAATTCGAGAAGGGACATCTATAATTCGCTGGATATCTGGGTGAAGAAACTGAACTACGCCCGCTTGCAGAACCTGCGCCTGGCTTACCGCCTTCCTTCCGAATGGACTCACAAGCTGCGCATCGGCGACGCAACCGTTGCGATCGAGGCGCGCAACCTGTTTGTCATCAGCAGCGACTACAGCAATTATATGGATCCGGAATCGATGGGCAACCTGTATTCCACACCGATACCGAAGTCTGTGACTTTTAATTTGAATCTTAACTTTTAACGTATGATCATTATGATGAAGAAACTATACCAGACAGCATTCTTGGCCGGATGCCTGTTTTCATTGCCTGCCTGCGACTCTTATCTTGATATACAGCCGGTAGGGAAGGTCATTCCGAGCACGCTCGAAGATTACCGTGCGCTGCTTGCCACGGCTTACGACAAGAAAATGAGCGACCGGGGCGTTTGTGAGCTGCGCACTGATGCCGCTTTCGTATCTGCCAGCAGCAGTTATGATGTCAATATCTACCAGGATATCGAAATCTGGAACGATGTGAATCCGGGAGCAAGCACCCGCCAGTTCGGCTGGTCGGATTATTACAGCAACATCTATTATGCGAATGCAATCATTTCCAAGCAGGACGAAATTGCTGACGGAAGCCCTGAAGACGTGAACCAGCTGGTGGGAGAAGCCTATATGATGCGCGGATACATGCATTTCCTGCTGGTCAATCTTTACGGAGAGCCTTATACGAAAGCGGGAGGACCCGAAAGCAAGGCCGTTCCCTTGAAGTGGGACATGGATCTGGAGGGAACGCCCGGACGTGTCACGGTGAAAGAAATCTATGATGCGGTGCTTTCGGACATAGCGCGCGCGAAGACGCTGATGAGCAAGGATATATGGGAAACCCAGTATATTTACCGCTTTTCTTCGCTGGCGGCCGAGGCTCTTGAATCGAGGGTATACCTTTATATGGGCGAATGGGAAAAAGCATACCAGGCTGCGGAACAGGTGCTGAAAGTGAAGGCTGACCTGGTTGACCTGAACGCTTCGGGCGGAGAAACGCCGAAGCTTCCCGGCGAATTTGATTCGGCCGAAATGATCAACGCCTACGAGATTATCTGCGGCGAATCGAATGCTCCTTCAATAAAGGTGGCTCCTGCTTTTGTGGAGCGGTATGAAAACGGGAAGGATCTCCGCCGGGCAACGTACTTCTCGCAAAACGATAACGGCAATTACATTTCGGTGAGGGGAGGAAAATCGCAGTACAAATGCTCTTTCCGCACCGGCGAGCTTTATCTGAATGCGGCTGAAGCGGCTGCGCGCCTTGGCAAGTTGCCCGAAGCCCGCGAACGCTTGCTCCAGCTGGTGAAGAACCGCTACACGCAGGCCGGCTATGAAGAGAAAGCGAGGGCGGCAGAAGCGATGGGCCAGGAGGAGCTGGTTCAGGAAATACTGGACGAGCGCATGCGTGAACTCGCTTTCGAAGGCCATTATTGGTTTGACCTGCGACGCACTTCGCGCCCGAGGATTGAAAAGGAAATCGGCGGCAAATCGTATGTGCTGGAGGAGAACGACTCGCGCTATACGCTGCGCATTCCCCAAGACGCCATCGATGCCAATCCGGGACTTCAGAACTGAATGTCTTTCTGCTGAAGAGCCGTACAAGTCTTTTTAGGGGAGCGACGTAGTTGAAAGGCCAGGTCTGGGAACCGTGTGTTCAGCTTTTGTGCATGAACGCTGTGTCCCCGCGCCTGGCTTTTTGAATGCCGCCGCTCCCTTTTTTATGCCTGCTTTCCTTCTGCTCCGGGAGCCTTTACATAAATCCGGTGGGAGCCTTTCCCTTTGGTTCCGATGTCTTTTCTGTTTGTTTCGAGCCATTTGCGCAGTTCCTTGCTGGCTGTGGTCCGGCTCAGCCCCACCAGTCTGGCATAGTCGCTTACGGTCATCATGGCATGTTCGGAGAGAAACCGCTTTGCCATATCCAGCCGTTGCTCGGGCGTATATTCAGAAACATGGAGCTTCGACTTCTTCGGCGCCCGTTCCAGTCGGCAGTGCAGGCTTGTTTCTTGAACCAGTTCTTTTGCCGGCCTGAAGTTTACCGACCTTATTTCGATGCTTTCCGCATTTCTTCGTGTCCCTTCTCCATCGGGCGTTTCCCTTTCCTTGCCTTTTTTCAGAGTCAGCGAGGGGGTGAACGTGCCGATTCCTTCGAGTTTCACCGCGTGTCCGCCAGCCATTTCTCTGGCCATTCTCTGGGCAAGCTGGCCGATGATTCCCCGTATCTCTCCCGTGCTGAACGTGGTTTCTCCGGCTATCATTCTGGCCAGTTCGTTGGTTCCGCAGCAATCCTGCATGACCATTTTCGGATAAAGCAAGGTTTCTCCTTCTTTCCTGAGATTCTTCATCTCCTGCATCGTATACTTCGCTGCCATGGTGTTTTGTTTGTTTTTTCTTGTTGGACAATATGTTTTGCAATGCGGTTTCTGCATTCCGCGGTGTGGTTTGTATAAACGGCATCGTGGTTTCTGCATTCCACATTGTGGTTTCCAGTTTCGTTTGCGCAAGGACCGGCTTTGCGCCGGAAAGGCAGAGATTCTGTCTGGCTTTTGTCCGGTTTCTGCTTGGGCCTGCCGGCGTATTAAGCGGGGCCTGTATTTCTGCTGATTCCATATTTAAGTAATCTGCTGTTTGGCATATTGTCCATCGTGTTCCGCTTGTTTTAGCAGTTTTTAATTCGATTTTCTCCGTGAACGTTACCAACGAAACAATTTTTATGTTACATTTGCTCCTGCATTGTAATGTACGGTTTGCAAAATGGCTGACAAGATAAAACATCTCGGTATTGTGGAAAACATAAATGGCTCTTGCCTGAAGGTAAGAATCGTGCAGACATCTGCGTGCGGATCATGCGGCGTGAGAGGGCATTGCAGCGCGGCCGATGCGAAAGAGAAGTCGGTCGACGTTATCAATGACAAGCAGATGGAATGTCGTGTAGGCCAGCAGGTTATGATTGAAGGAGCGTCGTCGCTGGGACTGAAGGCTGTGGCATGGGCTTTTGTCTGTCCTTTTCTGGTTATGCTTGTTTCGCTGTTTGCGGCCATGAATTTCAGTGGAGGCAATGAGCCGTTGTCGGCTTTGGTGGCTTTGGGGATGCTTGCGCCTTATTATGCAGGGCTTTATTTCTTCCGGAACCGTCTGAAGCGGACTTTCGTTTTTACCTTAGAGTCAATAATCAATTAATAAACTAACTATCTATGAATCTGATTTTGGTGGCAGTGATTTCATTGGGCGCTATAGGACTGGTTTCTGCGGTCGTCTTGTATGTGGCTTCCAAGAAGTTTGCCGTGTATGAAGATCCTCGAATAGGCAAGGTTGCTGAAGTGTTGCCGCAGGCCAATTGTGGCGGATGCGGCTATCCGGGATGTTCCGGATTCGCTTCAGCTTGTGTGAAGGCCGGTTCGCTGGAGGGAAAACTGTGTCCGGTCGGAGGGCAGGCTACAATGGAGAAGATTGCGGCTATCCTCGGACTGGAAGCTGTGGCCGCAGAAGCCAAGGTGGCTGTAGTGAGGTGTAACGGGACATGTGCCAACCGTCCCAGGCTGACGGTATATGACGGTGTGCGCTCGTGTGCGGTGGCCAGCTCGACTTACGGCGGGGAAACCGGATGCACGTTCGGCTGTTTGGGATGCGGCGATTGCGTTGCGGCATGCCAGTTCGGAGCCATCCGGATGAACGCTGAAACGGGCTTGCCCGAAGTGGACGAAGCGAAGTGCACCGCTTGCGGAGCCTGTGTCAAGGCTTGCCCGCGCAGCATCATCGAGCTTCGGCCGAAGGGGAAGAACAGCCGGCGGGTGTATGTCCGTTGTGTCAACAAAGACAAAGGGGCTGTAGCCAGAAAGGCTTGTGCGTCGGCTTGTATCGGTTGCGGAAAATGTGTCAAGGTTTGTCCTTTTGAGGCCATTACGCTGGAGAACAACCTGGCGTACATCGATCCGGCCAAGTGCAAGTCGTGCCGCAAGTGCGAGATGGAATGTCCGCAGGGAGCGATTGTTGCTGTTAATTTCCCTCCGCGCAAAGCGAAGGCTGCGGCAGAAGACGCGCCCGGCCAGGCAGAAAAAGCGCAAGTAAACTGAATCAAGAATTTAAACAAGAATAACTGTGAGAACATTTAGAATAGGCGGAGTTCATCCGGCAGAAAACAAGCTGTCGGCAGGCAAGGCCATCCGTGAGGCAGGGCTTCCCGGACAGGCTGTCTTTCCTCTGTCGCAGCACATCGGCGCTCCGGCTGTGCCCGTCGTGAAGAAAGGCGATGCGGTGAAGGTAGGCACGAAGATAGCCGAAGCGGGAGGCTTTGTTTCGGCTGCAATCTTTTCGTCGGTTTCCGGAAAAGTGAACAGAATCGATAATGTGGTTGACGCGAGCGGTTACCGCAAGCCTGCCATTGTCATTGATGTGGAAGGCGACGAATGGGAGGAAGGCATCGACCGAAGCTCTGCGCTGGTCAGGGAATGCAGCCTTTCGGCTGAAGAAATCGTTGCAAAGATAAAGAATGCGGGAGTGGTCGGTATGGGCGGCGCATGCTTCCCGACTCATGTCAAGCTCACTCCTCCTCCGGGATGCAAGGCAGAGTATGTGATAATCAATGGCGTTGAATGCGAACCGTATCTCACCGCCGACCATCGGCTGATGCTCGAAAAGACAGACGAAGTGCTGGTAGGGGTGAGCATCCTGATGAAGGCCGTGAAAGTGGACAAGGCTTATATAGGGATTGAAGGCAACAAGCCCGACGCAATCCGGATTATGACTGAAAAGGCGGCCGGCTATCCGGGCATAGAGGTTGTTCCCTTGAAAGTGAAGTATCCTCAGGGAGGAGAGAAGCAGCTGATAGATGCCGTCATCCGCCGGCAGGTTCCTGCACCTCCTGCAATTCCCGTCAATGTCGGGGCGGTGGTGCAGAATGTGGGTACGGCTTTCGCCGTGTATGAAGCGGTGCAGAAGAACAAGCCGCTGATCGAACGTGTTGTGACGGTGACCGGCAAATCGCTGGCCGAACCTTCTAACTTCCTGACGCGGCTCGGCACGCCGATGAGCCTGCTGATTGATGCGGCAGGCGGACTTCCGGAAGATACGGGAAAGGTTATCGGAGGCGGTCCGATGATGGGAAAGGCGCTTGCCACAATTGATGTCCCTGTATGTAAGGGCAGTTCGGGCGTTTTGATAATGAACCGGAAAGAGGCCGGACGGACGGCTCCGCAGCCTTGCATACGGTGCGCCAAGTGTGTCAGCGCGTGCCCGATGGGGCTGGAGCCTTATTTGCTGGCTACGTGTTCGGCGCATGGCGACTGGGAGCGTGTGGAACACGAAATGATAATGTCGTGCATCGAGTGCGGGTCGTGTCAGTTTACTTGTCCTTCCCACCGTCCGATGCTCGACTATATCCGGCTGGGAAAAGGAAAGGTGGGCGGAATCATCCGCGCACGCAATGCGAAAAAATAATAGAAGAATCTTATGGCAAATAAATTGATCGTATCTTTATCTCCCCACGTGCATGGCGGCGACAGCGTACAGAAAAATATGTACGGCGTGCTCATAGCCTTGGTGCCTGCCTTGCTGGTGTCATTCTATATGTTCGGGCTGGGAGCTGTAATCGTTACGCTGACATCAGTCATGGCGTGCATATTCTTTGAGTGGGCAATAACGAAGTTCATTCTGAAGCGTGAGCGGACCACGATAATGGACGGGTCGGCTGCGGTGACAGGAATCCTGCTGGCATTCAATCTTCCTTCAAACATCCCTTTGTGGATCATTGTTGTCGGTGCTTTGGTGGCTATCGGCATAGCCAAGATGACGTTCGGCGGACTGGGCTGCAATCCTTTCAATCCGGCTCTGGCGGGACGTATCTTTCTGCTTATTTCGTTCCCCGTGCAGATGACGTCGTGGCCTGTGCCCGGCCAGCTTGCCAGCTATACCGACGCCGAAACTGCCGCCACTCCGCTTTCGCTGATGAAGCAGGCGGTTCATGGCAATGCCGGCGCGTTGGCCCAGCTGCCGGACAGCCTGGATCTGTTCTTGGGAAACAATCCGGGATGCATCGGCGAGATAAGCGCGCTTGCTCTGCTGCTGGGCCTGGCCTATATGCTTTGGAAGAAGATTATCACCTGGCACATTCCGGTGTCGATCCTGGCAACGGTGTTTGTCTTTACGGGGCTGATGCATTTGGCTGACCCGACGACTTACGCCTCGCCCTGGGCTCATCTGTTTACCGGAGGACTGATGCTGGGAGCCATCTTCATGGCAACCGACTATGTGACTTCTCCCATGACCCGTAAGGGGATGGTAATCTATGGCATAGCCATCGGCTTTCTTACCGTGGTTATCCGTTTGTTCGGCTCTTATCCGGAAGGAATGTCGTTCGCGATCTTTATCATGAACGCTTTCACTCCGCTGATCAATACATTCTGTAAACCTAAACGTTTTGGGGAGGTAGTGAAAAAATGAAAAAGCTTGATTCCTCACTGAAAAACATGCTCCTGTCGCTGACCGGCTTTTCTGTGGTCGCGGGGGCGTTGCTGGGCTGGGTCAACAATGTGACCGCAGGTCCTATTGCCCAGGCCAATGCCAAGGCGCTGAGCGATGCCATCGCTCTGGTTGTGCCCGGCTTTGACAATAACCCTGCCGAATCGCCTGAAGAGGTGGAAGTCGGAGGGACAATGTATAAGATATACCGCGCTACGAAAGACGGAAACTTTATCGGTGCGGCGGTAGAAGCCTCGGCCGGCGGTTTCGGAGGCGCCCTGACGGTGCTCGTCGGGTTTGATGCCGAAGGAAACATCATCGACTATTCGCTGCTGGCTCATTCGGAAACTCCGGGGCTGGGATCGAAAGCTGCCGACTGGTTCAAGAAAGGTGGAAAGGGTGACATCACGGGGAAGAATCCGGGAGAATCTCCGCTCAAGGTAACAAAGGATGGCGGAGATGTTGATGCCATAACTGCTTCTACCATTACTTCGCGTGCCTTTCTTCAGGCTGTAAACAACGCATACGCTGTGTATATGAAAGGAGAGGTGGATGCCTCAAGCGGAGCTTCGGGCCAGGTTGAGGAGCCTGTAGAAACGGAAGCAGATACAGACGCTTCGAGCGGAGCGACGCAGCCGTCGGAAGGCGGTGCCGGAACCGGCAAGGGAGCGGATGCTTCGAGCGGAGCGACTTTGTATGCCGAGCCGTCGGAAGGCCATGATCCGATAACTTCAGAGCAGAAAGGAGGCAGCCATGAATAATCTGAAAGTCTTGCTCAATGGGATGATTAAGGAGAATCCTACATTCGTCCTTTTACTGGGTATGTGTCCTACGCTGGGAACCACATCGTCTGCTCTTAATGGCATGGGGATGGGACTGGCCACGATGTTTGTGCTTATCTGCTCGAATGTGGTGATATCTGCCATCAAGAATCTGGTGCCGGATATGGTCCGCATTCCTATTTTCGTGGTGGTGATAGCCGCATTTGTAACGATACTGCAGATGGTGATGCAGGCCTATGTGCCCGGACTGTATGCTACGCTTGGCTTGTTCATTCCCCTGATTGTGGTCAACTGCATCCTGCTGGGACGTGCCGAAGCTTTTGCCTGCAAGAATGGTCCGGTGGCTTCTTTCTTCGACGGGCTGGGCATAGGCCTGGGCTTTACCGTCGCTCTGACTCTTCTTGGAAGCGTGCGTGAATTTCTCGGCACGGGCAAAGTGTTCGGCCTGGCGATTGTTCCCGAAAGTTATGGAATGCTGATTTTTGTGCTGGCTCCGGGTGCTTTCATTGCTTTGGGCTATCTGATAGCCATCGTGAACCGTTTGAGAAAATCCTGACTTAAAAACGTTGCATTATGGAATACGTACTGATATTTATTACCGCAATATTTGTAAACAACATTGTCCTGTCGCAGTTTCTTGGCATTTGTCCGTTTCTGGGCGTATCGAAGAAAGTGCAGACGGCAATGGGAATGGGAGCGGCGGTGGCTTTCGTGCTTACCCTGTCGACTATCGTCACGTATGTGATACAGAAGTTTGTGCTCGATCCGTTCGGACTTGCTTATATGCAGACGATAGCCTTTATTCTTGTGATAGCCGCACTGGTGCAGATGGTGGAGATTATTCTCAAGAAAGTGTCCCCTGCGCTGTATCAGGCTTTGGGAGTCTTTCTGCCGCTGATCACTACGAACTGCTGCATCCTGGGCGTGGCGATTCTGGTCATTCAAAAGGACTTTGATCTGCTTACAGGTGTTGTCTATGCTTTCTCCACGGCCTTGGGCTTTGCTCTTGCACTGATTGTGTTTGCCGGTATCCGCGAGCAGCTCAGTCTGGTGAACATACCGAAAGGAATGCAAGGCATGTCTATCGCATTGATAACCGCGGGACTGCTGGCTATGGCCTTTATGGGGTTCTCCGGTGTAGACAAGGGGCTTGCCGTATTGTTCGGGCTTGGCTGAATGGCCTGAAAAACAGAGGGAGGATTGAAACGCTGTCTGAAACTTAAATAAACTATATTCAACTCACTTTTTTTATTAATCAGGCGGTTTTCTCAATCCTTTTTCTTATATTTGCTCTAACATAAATAAAAAACTCATTATAATACACAATATACAAAAAAACTTTGGTCATGAAAAAAAGAATTCTTGTAACTGGCGGAACTGGATATATCGGTTCGCATACTGTAGTTGAACTGCAAAATAGCGGATACGATGTAGTAATCGTGGATAACTTGTCTAATTCGCGTGCGGATGTCGTAGACAGTATCGAACAGATTACCGGTATTCGTCCGGCTTTTGAAAAAGTTGACTGTCTGGATTATGAAGGGCTTGACAACGTTTTCGCCAAATATCCGGGCATTCAGGGCATCATCCATTTTGCAGCCAGCAAAGCTGTCGGCGAGTCTGTTCAGAAACCGCTGTTATATTACCGCAACAACCTGGTATCTTTGATTAATATACTTGAGCTGATGCCCAAGCACAACGTAAAGGGAATCATATTCTCTTCTTCATGCACGGTTTATGGCCAGCCCGACAAGCTGCCTGTAACTGAAGATGCTCCGATCAAGAAAGCTGAATCTCCTTATGGCAACACGAAGCAGATTAACGAAGAAATTATCCGTGATACGGTTGCTTCGGGTTCTCCGATCCATGCTATCATGCTTCGTTACTTTAACCCGATCGGTGCGCATCCTACAGCTTTGATCGGCGAATTGCCTAACGGCGTGCCGCAGAACCTGATTCCGTATCTAACCCAAACTGCAATGGGCATCCGCGAAAAGTTGAGCGTGTTCGGTGATGACTATGATACTCCTGACGGCTCCTGCATCCGCGACTATATTTATGTAGTGGATCTGGCCAAGGCTCATGTGATTGCCATGAACCGTATCCTGGAAGACAAGCAGAAAGACAAAGTTGAGGTGTTCAATGTAGGTACCGGACGCGGAGTTTCTGTGCTCGAACTGATCAATAAGTTCGAAGAAGCTACTGGCGTGAAATTGAACTATCAGATAACGGGCCGCCGTGCAGGGGATATCGTGAAAGTTTGGGCTGATCCGACTTATGCCAACACGGAGTTGGGATGGAAAGCTGAGGCTACGCTTGAAGACACACTGCGCTCTGCATGGAAGTGGCAGGTTCATCTGCGTGAAAAAGGTATTATGTAATTTATATTTTGTAAATTGGTAAAACATAAGACGTGTTTTACACGTTTTATGAATGCGGCGTACTTATGGCGGATTATAGGTGTGTGAATATATATGATGCGTCGTCTTTTCCCGCAAGGGGAGAGAATAGTACGAATGCATAGTAGTTTTGTCGTGTTTTATTTTGTGTTTGTGTTGTGGCTGTTCTTCGACGTGAGTCGGGGAACAGTTTTTTTGTTCTTGACATAAAGCAAGAAAATATTTGCTGTAGCACGAATTAACATGCTGTTCATCCTGCCGTTTTAAAGCTTTGCTGTAACTTTGCCCGACTTTAACGGGTAATGTTATGACACAGACTACAAAAGAAATGACTTCGGGCCCCAGCCTGCCTTTGATCCTGAATTTCACTTTTCCCTTGCTGTTAGGAAATGTTTTGCAGCAAACCTATTCGCTGGCTGATGCTGCTGTTGTCGGCAAGTTTCTTGGCATCGATGCTTTAGCTTCTGTGGGTGCAAGCACTTCGGTCGTTTTTCTCATTCTTGGCTTTTGCAACGGATGCTGCGGCGGATTCAGCATTCCTGTTGCCCAGAAGTTCGGCGCACGCGACTATGTCACTCTTCGCCGTTACGTGTCTGTCAGTCTGAAGCTGGCGGCTGTGATGTCTGTGCTGATAGCCGTAATTACCAGCCTGTTGTGTGCTTTGATTCTGCGTACCATGCGTACTCCTGCCAATATATTTGACGGAGCCTATATCTATCTGCTGATAACTTTTGCCGGTGTACCCTGCACATTCTTCTATAATCTTCTTTCCAGCATCATACGTGCGCTTGGCGACAGCAAGACTCCGTTTTGGTTTCTGCTTTTTTCAGCCGTACTGAATATCTTGCTTGATTTGTTCTGCATTCTGGTGCTTGAATGGGGAGTGGCAGGAGCTGCCATTGCTACTGTTTTCTCTCAGGGCGTTTCAGCTGTGCTTTGTTATTTTTATATGTACCGCAAGTTTGATGTGCTCAAGCCCCAAGGCTCCGACCGCCGTTTCCGCCCGGAGCTGGCGCAGCAGTTGCTTTATATCGGAGTTCCCATGGGACTTCAGTTTTCTATCACCGCCATTGGAAGCATCATGCTGCAAAGTGCGAACAATGCGTTGGGAACAGCTTGTGTGGCTGCATTTACTGCGGCCATGCGTATCAAGATGTTTGTGATGTGTCCGCTTGACAGTCTGGGTATGGCTATGGCAACTTATTCGGGGCAGAACTATGGTGCCGGCAAGCCTGACCGCATTTGGGCAGGAATCAAGTCGGCTGCACTGATGATGGTTGTCTATTCGCTGGCTGTGGCTTTAGTAATCTGGCTGGCTGCCGAGAAGTTTGCACTTCTTTTCATATCTCCCGATGAAACAGAGATTATCGCCGATACGGCATTGTTTCTGCACATTAATGTGTCATTCTTTATTCTTTTGGGTTCGTTGAGTATCTTGCGCTATTCCATTCAGGGAGCCGGCTATACGAAGCTGGCCATGTTTTCCGGCGTATCCGAGATGGTAGCCCGCGTATTGGTCAGTGTGGTGGTTGTTCCTCTTTGGGGCTTCTGGGGCGTATGTTTCGGCGATCCGACCGCCTGGCTGTTTGCCAACCTGTTTCTGGTTCCGGCTTTTATCTATGTTTACCGTCGCCTGCACCTCATTGTCGCCAAAGAACGTGTTTTGTCATGAAGTCAGTTGCTGACAGGAAGCCTTTTCCACACTTGGCGGGGAATCATCCGCCAGAAGAATACCAGTATTTTATACCGCCAGTCGATGATTTCCACGCGGCGCCGGCGTTCGATTGCAGATACGATTTTCCGGGCCACCGTTTTCGCGTCCATTAGCAGCGGATAATGTTTTCCGTCATTCAGCAGGCTGGTAGCAACGAAGCCAGGTCTGATATCCGTGAACTTTATCGGACATCTTTGCATATATGCCAGTTGTTCCAGGCAGTCGATGTAAATGTTCTGAAAACGTTTTGTTGCCGAATAAGCCGGTGCTGCTCCCAGTCCTTTGGTGCCTGCTATTGAGCTGACCGCGCAGATGTGTCCGCCGCCTTTTTCCGTGAAGTAGCGGAAGGCTGCATCCATCATGCGGACGAATCCTTCGGCATTGGTCCCTACCGTTTCCAGTTCGGTTTCAGCTTTCAGTTCCCTGTTCTGAAATCCGATTCCGGCACATTGGATAAACAGTTCCATTCCTCCCATCTCATTGACCAATGCCAGCAGTTCATCGCCTGCATTGTGATTCCGGATGTCAATCCTTCTTGTATGAATCTTCTCCGGAGCCATGTTCTGTATTTCTGTCAACTTTTCGGTTCTTCTTCCGGCTACACCTACAGTCCATCCCTTCTCTATCAGGCGAACGGCTGTTTCATATCCGATTCCGGAAGTGGCGCCGATGATGACGGCACGTTTGTTTTGCATCTGTTTCATGTGGCAAGTTATTGTATGTTTGTTCTGACTTCGTATAAGAAATCCTCGCAGGCTGGAGTCCGTATGTCTTTGTTCTGCGGATAAATCAGTCTGCCGTAGAAAGGCATTTGCGGTTGAAGCGGATGCAGTTCTTTGGTCAGATGCTTGCAGAATGTTCTGTACGGATGCGTATGAGCACGCTTTCCTGCATCATCTCTGTAAAATACCGCATAGTGATTAAGCGGTCTGGAATGCACCAGCTGGTTTATTTGCAGTGCGAGGCTTCTGGCTTCGTCCTCGGATATCCTGTCGAAGACATTCCCGAAGTGGAAGATTATCAGTTCGGAAAGCCTTGAGTGGGCTGTCCAGAACTCATTCTTTACGGCTGACAGGCTGGGAGGAAAACTTGCGTTTGCTTCCGGAAAGAGCTTCTGAAGGAAAAGCTTCGCCGTTTGTGCCAGTTCGTCCGCCGGATAAATGCAAAGCATGTTCAGGTCGCAGTGCCGGATGTTCCGGCAGGTTTCGGCGAAGGCGAGGGCAGAAGAACCCGCTTCGAACGAGAAGTCGCAGAACACAGTCCGTCCGGATACGTTTCTGATGGCCTGCCGCAGCCAGTTTCCGCAAATCTCAAAGGCAGTCCTTGCCGCCATGTATTGTTTGCGCATATAATAGCGGTTGTAGGTCTGTATGCAGTCGTGTATTCTTTCTTGCGGCACCTTTCGGAAGTCTATGCGTCCGTAGGCAGTAGATTCTCTGCATTCCGTATCCGTTTCCGTGGTTTCCTGTCCCTGTCCGTTTCCGATGTATTCTGCATAGAGGCGGCTCATTTCTTCCGGCAGATTATAGGCGGAGTCTTTCAAATCCCATTGCCGGTCGTATTCCGGCAGCAGAAACCTGCCTTCGAGAAATTCGCTGACCGAAGCTTCGATGTATCCGTTATGCATCCGGATATATTCCATCAGCTTATAGAAAGTGACGTTTGCTCCGAGTATTTGCGGGTTTCCCGTGAGGATGAGCTGCTTTCTGGCTCTCGTGATGGCTACGTTCAGTTTCCTGTCGATCAGGAATCCGTTTTCGCTGAACGTATTTGAAGTCAGGAAATTCAACTGGCTGAAGTTTCGGACAGTGAACGAATAGATGATGACGTCACGTTGGCTTCCCTGGTAACGTTCTACCGTATCGATTGATATGCCGGACAATGCCGGTATGTTGAGCTTGCTGATTTCTTTCCGGATCATGGCAATCTGATTCCGGTAAGGAACGATTACGCCGACTGTTTTGTCGGGATTGAACGAGTCTGCCGTAAGCCGATATACGTATTCAAGCACAGAAGCCACAATGCGTGCTTCGTTGATATTTGTCTTGTCTGAAAGCGTGGCCGATTCTTCGGGAGTGCCGGCCGGAATGAATATCATGCGCCGGTTCATCAGCAGACGCTCGGTGGCGCTGTCGGTTCCGGCTGACGGATTATAGGGATATGCTTCCTTCTGATGTTCCAGCGGGACGGGCTCCAGATGTTCGTGGAAGTAAAACGCATGATTGGGAAATTCAGAAACGTCCGGATGCATCCGCCCTTGTTTCCGCAGCACATTCTTGAAGTCCGCCGGGCATTGGCCGTACAGCCTTTCAAACAGAGAGTTGCGGCAGTCATATAGTCCGATTCCGTTCAGCAGCGGGTTTGTGACTGCAGCTTCCGTTCCGTTCTGAAGCGCTATGGCAGACAGTTGCTTGTAGTCGCCTATCAGTACAAACTTTTCGATGGCATTTTTCCCGTTGTGGCGTGCCGAAAGCAGGCCGATAAGGTCCGGTTCCAGAATCTGTGAGGCCTCGTCGATGAAAGCGGTTTCAAAGCGTTTGATGTTGAAGAAATGCGGACGGCTTGCGAAAGCAGTTGTTGTGCCGACGAAAATCCGCGTTTCCGCTATTTTCCGTTTGATGTCCGCCAGTTTGGGGCAGTCAGTCAGGCTGTTCTTCAGCAGATAAGTCCTGAAACGCTTGTCGCATGAAAGCTCATGGCCTATCCGGATAAAGGGCGTTTTTCCGGAGATGCCCGATTCGGTGAGCATGCTGCATATTTCGTCTACAGCCCTGTTCGTGTATGAGAGAAGCAGGATAGAAGCTTCCGGTTCCGTCAGTGCCTCTTCGACCATGTATCTGAGAGCGCACGATGTCTTTCCCGTGCCCGGAGGACCTACGAGCAGAAAGTAGTCGTTGGCCTGCTTTTCCTGCAGCACCAGGCTGTCGAAAGCCCCATAATGCCCGTTCAGCTTTTTTGTCGGGTCAGATGTTGGCATTCTTCTGCCCAGCAGCTGCTGCTTGCGCAAGTCGGTAGCATTCAGAAACTGGAAAAGGCCTTTCAGTGCGTTGGCCGGCGACATGTCGGAAGAGTCGTGCTCGATGCAGTACGTTTCGTTTTCGTTTCCGATGATGTCCTTGTTCTGCTGTCCGTTGCGCAGCTGCAATGTCAGCTTGTCGTGCGACAGGTCTACGATGTTTCCTTTCATCAGAATCTGGCTGCGCACATCCGGTTCACCCTGACAGGAGTAAAGAATCACCATGTCGCCGGCTCTGAAGTTCGGCAGGAAGTCATCCTCCTGCTGTGGTATGTTCAGCTCCAGCCAGTCATATCCTTTTTCCGGGCTGCTTTTCTTCTTGTCCGCCACGGTAAGTCCTGTCAGGATGTTTCCTGCCTCCATCTTTTCTTTTGTCGGATTGTGCCATGTAGCTGCGAATCCCCTGGACGGGTCGTCGTTCCCTCCCGTCTTGTTGAGCAGCATTTCCTTCGACACGAACGTGAAGAAGCGGTCGAAATATGCCCTTTCAAGGGGAGTGCAGCGTTTCAGCGTGTTGATGGCAGCCTGTAGCTGAGGCTCCTGGAAGTCAGTCCATAGCCTTTCGTGCGTCTGCATTTCATTGAGCAGGTCGGTGTTCAGGCCCTCGATGACTTTGGTGACTCCTCCTTCTGCGAAGTTCATTTCCTGCGCTGCGATGCAGTTTCTGAGGCGTATGCTTTCGCGGAACAGTTTTTCAGAGAAATGCTCCAGGATCAGTCCGTCCTTGTACTTTGAATAGAGCAGGAAAGTCTGCATGTCTTTTGCCTGCTGTCCGAAGTTATACATCAGCACGCCCTGATACAGCATCATCTGGACGAAGTGTTCTTCCTTATGCCGGTTCTTCCGTTCGTCACGTTTTCCGGCCTTCTGTTCGATGAGAATCTTGAAGTCCTTCTGAAGCATGTCGACACGTCCCTGCAGTCCGAGGCGTTCGCTGATGAACGAAGCCTCGAGCAGTGTGTTCTGTCTGTCGAAGCCGGAGATGTTGCGCGGAAGCATGTCATGGATAAACGAGCGGATGTTCATCATCTGGCTTTGTGCCTGGGCGTGAAAATCAGCAGGCAGGCTGCATGTGCAGAAGTCGAGCGCGGCGGAAGAGAAAAACTTGTTTACCGAGCCGGCATAGCTGACAGGCATGTCCGGGTTTTCGTTTATGAAGTCGTCCAGCAGCTGGCTGGCCAGGTTACCCATCAGAATGGGGGCCGAGTTGGCTCTCGGCAGAATCTTGTCCATGAAGTAGTTCAGCGGATGGTGTCCGTATTCGCGGAAGCATCTTGACAGTGCGCTGACATCGATGAGGTAGTCGGGATAAGCGACTATGAGTTTCGGTATATAATGGTTTTCCTCGTCCACCTTTACGTCAAGCAGGTTCAGCGGCAGGTTTTCCCTCAGGAGTTCCCGGATATAAAGCTGGTCGCCTTCGTATCCCGCTTTTTCGTAATTGATGATGATGAAAGGCTCTTCCTCGCTGTCGCAGGAAGCGAAGATCTGCGAATCGTTCCAGCTGGTCACATACGCTCGTATGTAGGGAACGAGCGAAAGCCTTGTTCCCGGATAGGGACGGTTGGAGTGGGGGATTTCGGGCAGCAGTGATGCGGGAATATCTTCTTCGAACCCCAGCGACACGAAGCGTACCAGCGCGCGGAGGTCATAGAGATACTCTTTCATGTCCGGCTGGAAACGGTCGCCCATCGCCTTGTTGCAGTTGCGCCTCATGGTCTGGATCGCGTAACGGTCGGAAGGGGTCATCTTCTTTTCCTTTCCGATATAGTCGATCCGTGAGAAAAGGTTGGCGAAGTTCAGGGTAGAAGCAGCCGTCAGTTCATAGGCGGCTTCTTCCAGCACCTTGTAGAGCAGGATATATTTAGCCCGGATATTCTCCGGGCTTGCAGTCGGTTGGCGGTGGATACGTTCGATACGGTCGAACAGGTCGAAAGATTGCAGTTTGATGCGGTGGCTCTCCAAAGTCGTTTCTTTCTTATTGTTCCACCTTCAGTTCATAAATCCGGTATGCCTTTTCCAGCGCAGGATAAGTTCCCTTGTATTGGTTGGTTACGTCTTCCTGGAATCTGTATGTTTTCTGTTGGAGATAAGTCACGAAGAAAGTGTAGGTTTGTGCCGAGGTTCCTGCCATGGTCGCTTCGATGCAGACCTGTCCGGCACCCGTATTCTCGTTGTACTTTCTGCTCTGCTCAAAGATTCCCACGCTGTATCCCCCTGTCGCTTCGGGATAGATTTTGATGTCCCCCGAGGACAGTTCCTTGTCGGCATAGGTCAGTTCAAAGCGTCCGCCGATTTTTACGGGACTGTTCTGGGTGATTTCGTTCTGCAGCGCCTGTGTCTGGTTCTGTGTCAGTTCCCCTCCGATTACAGTGGCGTCGATGCCTGTTACGGTGAATATGCTCTGCGGATTCCCTACGTTTACGCTCAACTGATAACTGTTTCCCGACCGGTCGGCAATGATGGATTCGGTTGTTCCCGCGCTTACGGGCAGGTAAGTCAGCGTGTCCCCGTCATAGCGGAAGTCGGCGATGCTCTTGTCGGTTATGGAAACCGTATAGTTTCCTTTCCCTCCGCGGATGAGGTATTTCTCTCCTTCATTGTTGAATATGCTGATTTGCAGCTGGTTCCCTTCGAGCGCGGTTTGAGTTTCCGCTTCAACCAGATAGATGGGATTATAGTCGTCGCTGCTGCATGATGCAAGTGAGATGGCCGCAGCCGAAAAGGCGGCAAGGATAAAAGTTTGTTTGTTGCTCATTTGTGTCTGATATAATGTTAGTTTTCAAAAGTACAATTTTTTGTCCAAAATCAAAAGGAACGCCGTAAAAAGTTGTTTCTCGTATGGCGCGAAAAATGTCCCGTTAAGTCATTTAAAATATCCCAACAAGTCAATCAATCTTTCCCAACAAGTCGATGAGTTTTTCCCAACAAGTTTTCGGCGGTTTATTTGCCCATGAAAAGTTTGCCGCAGTACGCTCCGGCAAAGGCCGTGCCCAGCCCGAAAATTACGCTGCCCGCGACATAGGCAAAGAATGTGCCGTAGAGTCCCTGCCTGAGCAGGCTGACTCCCTCGTAGCTGAAGGTGGAGAATGTGGTGAAGCCTCCGCATATGCCGGTTGTAAGGAAAAGCTTCGATTCGGCGGAAAGATTGAAACGCCCGGCCAGGGCATAGAACAGTCCGATAAGGAAGCTGCCTGCCAGGTTTACGGCGAATGTGCTCCATGGGAACGAACCGGGCGTGATTCGTCCGGCAAACAGCAGTTGGGCGGCATACCGCAGCATGCTGCCGATGCCGCCTCCCAGAAAAACCATCAGCATCAGTTTGGTCATATCTCTTTCAGCGTATAGTCGCCTGCTTTTTCTGTAATTGTTCTCTGAATCTGCTCCAGCGGAAGTTTCTCGTTCGCAAATGTTACCGTTGCTTCGGGCGGAGTGAGAGTTACCTCGGCCGAGATTCCTTCGATTGAATTCAGCACTTTTTCCACACGGGTGCGACAATGGTTGCACATCATTCCGTCTACCGAGTAGACTTGCCTTATTTTCCCGGCTGTAGGTTCTGCATCCTCCTTTTCTTTTTCGGGCGCAATGTGTCTTGCCCCGGCTGCGGGCCTTGCGGCCGTGCTGCCTAATTTTTTCTTGCGCAGGCGCAGGCTGTTGGTCACCACGCTCACGCTGCTCATTGCCATGGCCGCTCCGGCTATCATCGGGTTGAGCAGGAAGCCGTTGACGGGGTAGAGCAGGCCGGCTGCTATCGGAACGCCTATCAGGTTGTAGATGAATGCCCAGAACAGATTTTCGCGGATGGTGAGCACCGTCATTCTTGAAAGCCGGATGGCATCGGCGATCTTGTTCAGGTCGGACGAGATGATGGTCATCTTGGCCACGTCCATGGCGATGTCGCTTCCGCGTCCCATGGCGATGCTGAGGTCGGATTGCGCCAGGGCGGCACTGTCATTGATTCCGTCGCCCACCATTGCCGCGATTTTCCCTTCTGCTTGAAGCGATTTGATGAATGCAGCCTTCTGTTCGGGGAGTACGCCTGCCTTGAAGTGAGTGATGCCTGCCTGTCGGGCTATGTAGCGTGCGGTTCCTTCATTGTCGCCTGTCAGCATATAGACATCAATGCCCATATCCTTTAATTGTCGGACGGCCGCCTGTGACGTTGTCTTGATGCGGTCGGTGATGGCAGCCAGTCCGTAAGCTTGTTTCTCATCGGCAAACCAGATGACTGTTTTCGCTTCGCTTTCCAGCCTTTCGGCTTCTTTCTTCAGTTCGCCGGAAACGGCGATGTGGCTTTCTGCGAGCAGGCGGGAGTTTCCGGCAAAATAGACCGTCCCGTTTACGGTTCCGCTTATTCCTTTTCCGGTGATGCTCTTGAAGTTCTCGATCGGAAGGCTTTGTCCTTGAAGCCGTTCGGCGATCGCTTCGGCCAAGGGATGTTCGGACATCTTCTCGAGGCTGTAGAAAATGTTTTTCAGGCCGTCCTCCTCCAGACTTCCGGACAAGTCTGTCACGGTCGGTTTTCCTTCGGTCACGGTGCCGGTCTTGTCAAGTACGATGGCATTCACCTTGCGGGCCGTTTCAAGACTTTCCGCATCTTTTATCAGAATCCCGAGTTCGGCTCCTTTTCCTATTCCCACCATGATGGCCGTCGGGGTTGCCAGTCCCAAAGCACAGGGGCAGGCGATGATGAGTACGGTCACGGCGGCCAGAAGTCCGTGCGTGAATCCGTTGGAAGGAGCGAATATGAGCCAGCCTGCAAATGAAAGAAGTGCAATGCCTATGATTGTCGGCACGAAAACGGCTGCGATGCGGTCGACCAGCTTTTGTACGGGGGCCTTGCTCCCTTGAGCATCCTGCACCATGCGGATGATGTGCGCCAGTACGGTTTCCGTTCCCACTTTCTCAGCCGTAAACCGGAAGCTGCCCTTCTGGTTGATGGTGCCGGCAAATACCTTGGCTCCTTCGTCCTTCAGCACTGCCACCGGCTCTCCGCTCAGCATGCTTTCGTCTACATACGAGGTTCCTTCGGTTACAGTTCCGTCAACGGCAATCCTTTCTCCGGGCTTTACCAGCAGGCGGTCGCCGATGCTCACCTGTTCCACCTTCACTTTCTTTTGCGTCCCGTCGGCACAGAGCAGGGTAACTGTTTGCGGCTGCAGTCCCATCAGCTTCCTGATTGCTGCCGACGTGCTTCCTTTGGCCCGTTCTTCCAGCAGCCGTCCGAGCAGGATAAAGGCAATGATGCCGCTGGAAGCATCGAAATAGACGTGCGGTTCGATTCCTCTTTCCAGCCAGAACTCAGGGAAAAACAGGTTGAACAGGCTGAACAGGTAGGCTATTCCCGTGCTGTTCGCTACCAGCGTATCCATGTTTGATGTGCGGTGTTTCAGCTGTTTCCATGCATTGATGTAGAAATCTCTTCCCAGCCAGCATACAACCGGCGTGGCAAGCAGCCACATGATGTAGTCTGTATAAGGCTTTCCTGCAAAGAATATTCCGATAATCATCAGCGGAACCGACAGGATGACGGCCCATATGGTGCGGAACTTCAGTTTTCTGTATTTGCTTTCGTGGGCATCTTCCACCTCTTGCTTGCGCTTGTCTTCGTTTGTTTCAATGACCAGGTCATATCCTGCGGCAACGACAGCCTCTTTCAGCTTCTCCGGCGAACAGAGGTCCGGCTCGTATTCGACGGTTGCGGTGGCGGCCGCATAGTTTACGCTTGCCCGGCATACGCCCGGCTGCCTGTTCAGTGTTTTGTCCACCCTTGCTGCACAGGCGGCGCAGCTCATTTCCAGTACGGGAAATGTCTTTTTTATCGTTTGCTGTTTATCCATTTTGATTCTTTTTCTGCATTGCCGCAAAAATACAAAATATCTGTAAAGGTTTTGGCCGTAAATCGTTACTTTTGCAAAAATAAAACCTTGCAGAAATTATGTCCCATCTGACTCCTCTTATCAGCGATCTGGCATTGATACTGATTTGTGCCGGAATTACCACCCTCATATTCAAGAAACTGAAGCAGCCTTTGGTGTTGGGCTACATCGTGGCCGGCTTCCTTTGCAGTCCGCATTTCCAGTTTACGCCTTCGGTTGCGGATGAGGTGAACATGCAGATATGGTCTGAAATCGGCGTCATCTTTCTTCTGTTTGCGCTGGGGCTGGATTTCAGTTTCAAGAAGATGCTTAAATCAGGTTCGTCAACGGTAATCGCCGCCTGTACCATCATTTTCTGCATGATTCTGATCGGGATGTTTGTGGGATGGCTGTTCGGCTGGAAGCAGATGGACTGTATGTTTCTGGGAGGTATGCTCGCGATGTCGTCGACCACCATCATTTACAAGGCGTTCGACGACATGGGCCTGAGGCAACAGCGTTTTGCGGGCATCGTGTTAAGCATTCTGGTGCTTGAGGACATTCTGGCGATCGTGCTGATGGTGATGCTGACCACGCTGGCGGTTAGCAAGAATTTTGAAGGAGGGGAGATGGCCTACAGCATTGTCAAGCTGGTTTTCTTTCTGGTGCTGTGGTTTGTGGTAGGCATTTATCTGATTCCGCTGTTCCTCCGCCGGGTACGCAGGCTGATGAGTAACGAAACATTGCTCATCGTGTCTTTGGCGCTGTGTTTCGGCATGGTGGTTCTTGCGGCTAAGGTAGGCTTCTCGCCGGCTTTCGGTGCCTTTGTGATGGGTTCTATCTTGTCTGAAACCATCGATTCGGAGCGTATTGAGCATCTGGTCAATCCGGTCAAGGATTTGTTTGGAGCCATCTTCTTTGTATCGGTAGGGATGATGGTAGATCCGGCTATGATTGTAGAGTATATCGGCCCGATTATTGTAATCGTGCTGGCGATTCTGGTAGGCCAGACCGTTTTCGGTACGGGCGGCGTGCTGCTTTCCGGACAGCCGTTGAAGATTGCCGTTCAGTGCGGGTTCAGTCTGACCCAGATCGGTGAGTTTGCATTCATCATCGCGTCGCTTGGAGTGAGCCTGAATGTGACGAGCCATTTCCTTTACCCCATCGTGGTTGCCGTTTCGGTCATCACCACTTTCTTCACTCCTTATATGATACGGCTTTCCGGTCCTGCCTATCGCCTGGTGGACGCTCATCTGCCCCGGTTCTGGAAAGAGCTTCTCCGCCGTTATTCCGCAGGAACCAGCACCGTAAACCATCAGAACAACTGGAAGAAGCTGCTGACGGCCATTCTCCGTATTGTATTGGTCTATTCGGTCTTGTGTGTGGCTGTTATGGTCTTGTCGTTCAATCTGTTCCTTCCCCTGCTTGTTTCCGCCTTGGGCGACTTTTGGGGAAAGGTGGCGGGGGCTGCCGTGACAATCGTGCTGGTGGCTCCGTTTTTGCGGGCCATGATCATGAAGAAGAACCACTCCATCGAGTTCAAGGCATTGTGGGCTGACAACCGTTACAATCATGCGCCGCTGATTTCGGTAATATTGCTTCGCATCATCCTTGGCATCGGGTTTGTTGTATATATCGTAGAGTATCTTTTCCAGACTTCGACGGCTTTGGTTGTCGGTATAGCGCTGGTGCTGGTTGTACTGATGATATTTTCGCGTTTCCTGAAAAAGCAGTCGATCGGGTTGGAGCGGACTTTTGTGCAGAATCTTCGTTCGAAAGATGTCCATAAGGTCTATTTGGGAGAGAAGCGTCCGGAATATGCGGGCCGTCTGCTCGACAGGGACTTGCACTTGTCTGACTTCACCGTTCCGGCGGATTCGCTGTGGGGCGGCAAGACGCTGAAGGAGCTGGATTTAGGGAAGAAATACGGGGTGCATGTGGCTTCTATTATCCGCGGAAAGCACCGATTGAATATACCGGGAGGAGAAAACCGGATTTATCCGGGCGATACGTTGCAGGTCATAGGGACAGATGATCAGTTGTCTGTATTTGCGGCTCAGGCAGAAAAGGTTTCAGACTATCATTCGGATGATGATTTTGAGAAGCGTGAAATGTATCTGAAGCAGTTTGTCATAGTGGCGGGTTCTCCGTTCTGCAAACATACAATCAGAGAATGCGGCGTACGCAACAAGTATCACTGCCTTGTTGTCGGTATCGAGCTGACCACCGGAGATTCCCTTCATAAGCCCGATGTGAACCTTCCGCTTAATGAAGGTGATATTCTTTGGGTTGTGGGAGAAAAAGATAATCTGGCGGCGCTCTTCGCTGTAAACCAGCCGGAGGAGCGAAAGAATGATGTGGACGAAGAATGAGCACCTGCGCTTGTTTTTTTCCGGTCCTATTTTGACTAAATTGAAAGAGGGGGTATCTCTATCGATAACAAAAGAGCCGTATCATTTTCAGGCAGAGAAAATGATACGGCCCTTCTGCTTCAATATCTGATCATTCGTCTTCTTCGTCCTCAAAATCGAAGTCAAAATCGAAATTGTCGCTGTATTCGGGAGTGAAGAACTCGTCGAGGTCGCGCCTGTCTTTTTTTGTCGGGCGTCCTGTCCCTTTGGCTCTGTTTACGAATCCGCTGATTCTGTTCATTTCCAGCAGTTCGTACTGGTCTGGAGTGGTTACATTCTCCATGATTTCAGGTACCAGTTTGGCGCCTACCCTTTTTTCGATAGCCTGCAGCACTTTAAAAGAGTAGGTTACCGGCGGTTTTCTTACCTGTATTACATCGCCAGGCTTGATCATCCTTGCCGGTTTTGCTTGGGCTCCGTTTATGGATACACGTCCTTTTTTACATGCTTCCGCCGCTATTGTCCGTGTCTTGAAAATTCGTGCAGCCCACATCCATTTGTCTATTCTAGCTTCAGGCATAGTTTTCTTACAAAATCATTTGTTGTTGAATTGGTTCATTGCATTGTTCAGTCCTGCCAGGCAAAACATTTTGACGGCTTCGCCAGCCATTTCCAGCCGTTCGGGCATGAGTTTCATGTCTTCTTCGCTGAAATGTCCGAGCACATAGTCTATCTGTCCTCCTCTCGGAAAGTCGTTTCCGATGCCGAAGCGCAGGCGGGCGTAATTCTGAGTCCCTAATGTAGCGGCGATGTGCTTCAGTCCGTTGTGCCCGGCATCGCTTCCTTTTCCTTTCAACCTCAGCGTTCCGAAGGGAAGTGCCAGATCGTCCACTACTACCAGCAGGTTTTCCAGCGGAATCTTTTCCTGCTGCATCCAATAGCGCACAGCATTTCCGCTCAGGTTCATGTAGGTGGAAGGTTTGAGCAGGACCAGTTGTTGTCCTTTGACTGACATGTTTGCCACGGCACCGTATCGCTTGTCGCTAAAAACAATATTGGACGCCTTAGCAAGGGCGTCCAATACCATAAATCCTATATTGTGACGGGTATTCCGGTATTCTTCACCGATATTCCCCAGTCCGGCTATCAAGTATTTCATTGAAAAGGATTGTCAGTTTTTATTATTTGCCAGCGTTAGCTTGTGCACCACGAGCCGCACGAGTCAATTTAACTGCGCAGACAACAGCGTCTTTTGCGTTCAGCAGTTCCAGACCTTCGTAGCTCAGTTCGCCAACTTTGATTGTTTTGCCCAGTCCCAAGTTAGAAACGTTGATAACCAGACGTTCCGGAATGACGTTATAAAGTGCTTTAACTTTCAGCTTGCGCATCTGAAGTGACAATTTACCGCCGGCTTTCACACCTTCAGCCAATCCTTCAAGCTGAACGGGAACTTCCATTACGATCGGGTTGGATTCGTCAATCTGATAAAAGTCGATGTGAAGAATCTTGTCAGTTACCGGGTGGAACTGAATGTCTTTCATGACTGCATTGACGATTTTGCCATCGATGTTCAGGTCTACAACATAAATATGCGGAGTATAAACCAGTTTTCTTACGGCTTCGTTTGTTACGGCGAAGTGTGTGTCGATGATATTCCCGTTTTCATCTTTCTGTGATCCGTAAAGCACGCATGGGATAGAATCGTTCTTGCGCAGTTCGTGAGTTGCTTTCTTTCCTGTTTCTGTTCTTAAAGAACCTTTTACTTCAATTGATTTCATTACTTAAAATTTTTGTGTTACTCTAAATTAAGTTGATTTGCTGCTTAATTCACCATCACACTGTGTGTTTGCACACGATGATTTTTTTAAAGCGGTGCAAAGATAGCCTTTTTCTCCTTTTTGACCAACTTTTCCCCGAAAAATTAGAAATCAATGTCTATTTTTATTTCATTGGCGTCTGGCGTAAGCGCATTCTTTCCCAAATTGTTTGTGTCGGCTATGTGTGTCTGCCCGTAAACCGGACCCTGTTCCTGTTCGATGAACTGAATGGCCTGCTTTAATCCGTCCATGAATTTCTCGAAATCTTCTTTGTAAAGAAAGATCTTATGCTTTTCAAAGTTCACTTGAGAATCGTTTCCTTCGCCGAGTACGATTTTTTTGCTTTCGGTTATGGCTAAAAACATTTCATCTTTTCTGTTTCTCTTGACATCAAGATAATAAATGCGTTTCCCCGCTTTGATTGCTTTGGAGAAGACGATTTCTTTGTCTGCTTCACTAGCTGTTGTTTTCTTTTTCAGTTCTTCCATAGTTCACAATACTTATAAAACCGCTTCAAAATTGCTGATTTTTTTGTAAATTGCAAAGGGCTGGCAGGATAAAAAAAACAAATCTCTAAAAAAAAGAAAAAATATGCCCTGCAGTGATGTCTGGTTTGAGAAATTTGATTACTTTTGCAAACCTGAAATTTGTATAATTAATATGATTAATAGAGTTCTTATTCGTCTTAAGATAGTTCAGATAATATACGCATATTATCAGAATGGTGGTAAAAACTTGGATACGGCTGAGAAAGAATTGTTTTTCAGCTTGTCGAAAGCGTATGATCTGTACAACTATCTTCTCTTGTTGATGGTTGAGGTGACGCGGTATGCTGCAAAACGAATTGATGCAGCCAAACACAAACTGGCTCCTACGAAGGAAGACTTGTCGCCCAACATGAAATTCGTTGAAAACCGTTTTATCGCGCAGCTCGAATCAAATGTTCAGCTGAATGAGTTTATGGCTTCCCAAAAACGGACATGGGAGAATGAAAGTGAATTCGTTAAAGGCCTCTGCGAACAGATTATGCAGAGCGATATATATAAGGAATATATGGCCAGCGAAACCTCTTCGTATGATGAAGACCGCGAACTGTGGAGAAAGCTTTACAAGAAGATGGTGTTCAACAATCAGGCTTTGGATGATGTGCTTGAAGACCAGAGTCTGTATTGGAACGATGACAAGGAAATTGTGGATACGTTTGTGCTGAAAACCATCAAGCGCTTTGATCCGAAGAACGGGGAAAAGCAGGAGCTGCTTCCGGAATTCAAGGATGAGGAGGATCAGGACTTTGCCCGCCGTCTTTTCCGCCGTTCGATTCTGAATGCGGATTACTATCGCCATCTGATAAGCGAAAATTCGCGGAACTGGGATTTGAACCGTGTGGCGGTGATGGATATGGTGATCATGCAGATCGCTCTGGCCGAAATACTCAGCTTCCCGAACATACCGATCAGTGTTTCGTTGAACGAATACGTTGAGATTGCCAAGCTGTACAGCACGCCTAAAAGCGGGGCTTTCATCAACGGTACGCTCGACGGCATCGTGAAGCAGTTGAAGAAGGACAATAAACTGACAAAGAACTGAGAATAGTATTAATCAAAATCTAAATCAAGAAAAAGTATGAATTTGTTAACTGTTATGTTGCAGGCACAGGGGGGAGCCGACTACTCTTTCCTCATTATGATGGTAGCCATCTTCGTAATCATGTATTTCTTTATGATTCGTCCGCAGAACAAGAAGCAGAAGGAAATACAGAAGTTCCGCAAAGGTCTTGAGGTGGGTCAGTCTGTAATTACGGCCGGCGGCATTTATGGCAAGATTAAAGAAATAGAAGACAACGCTGTGATCGTTGAAATCGCTCCGAGCGTAAAAATTAAAATCGACAAGAACTCGATTTACCCTGACGCGCAGTCGCAGGCTTCCAAATAAATTAAGTCTGACTTAAGATGTTCGCCAAGAAGAACATAAGAAGATATATTCCAATTGTTTACAGAAGGATCAGAAACTTCTTGCTAAGCGACAAGAGCAGGGAGTTTCTGATTTTTTTGTTTTTTGTGTTCGTGTCATTCTGCTTCTGGCTTCTGCAGACAATGAACGACGAATATCGTGCCGAATTCAAAATACCCTTGCGCCTGAAAGGGATTCCGGAAGATGTTGTAATGACTTCCGAAATCCCCGGACAGCTTAGAGTGAAGGTGGAGGACAGGGGAACTGTGCTTTTGAACTACATGCTGGGGCGCACGTTCTTTCCTGTGGTGTTCAATTTCGACGATTATAAGGATAAGGGAGGCTGCGTGCATATCCCGACGGCTGAAGTCATGAAAAGAATATCCTCGCAACTGAACAATACCACGCGGATCGTTTCTGTGCATCCCGATACGATCGACTTTATTTATTCGCAGGGGGAGGCTAAGCAGGTGCCTGTCGCTATAAACGGAACCGTGCTGGCCGGGATGCAGTATTATGTGAGCAATATGTATCTTTCTCCGGATTCCGTAACGGTCTACGCGCCGAAAAACTTGCTTGAAACTCTTTCTGTTGCCTACACCGCTCCTTTCACGATAGAGAATATCACGGATACCGTGAGGCGTCATCTTCCGTTGCAGAAGATCCGCGGTGTCAAGTTCGTGCCTGCATCGGCCGATCTGACGGTATGCACAGACATGTATTCAGAAAAAACGATTGAAATACCGGTCGTTGGCTTGAACTTTCCTCCGGGAAAGGTGTTGCGCACCTTTCCTTCGAAAGTCCGTGTGACATTTCAAGTGGGCCTGAAAAACTTCAAGCTTGTCTCGGAAAACGATTTCTTTATTGGAGTTTCTTACGAAGAGCTTGTAAAAAACAAGTCGGACAAGATTGAATTGTCGGTAAAGAAGTCGCCGGATTTCGTCAATCATATCCGCATTGTTCCGGCTGCGGTGGATTATCTGATAGAGCAGCAGCCCGAAGATCTTAAAGCAGATTCTATAGATGATTAAACTGGGAATAACGGGAGGGATAGGCAGCGGAAAGTCGTATGTGTCTTCTCTGCTTGAAAAGCGGGGAGTGCCGTTGTATGACACAGACAGCAGGGCAAAGATGCTGACTGTAGATTCGCCGGAAATACGTGACGGACTGACGGCACTGCTGGGAGCCGGTGTCTATGCTCCGGACGGATCCCTCAACAAGCCGTTGCTTGCCTCCTATCTGTTTGCCGGTGAAGAAAATGCCCGGAGAGTCAATTCGATCATTCATCCCTGCGTGTTTGATGATTTCCTTTTGTGGGCGGAGAGAATGCGAAGCGAGGGATGCCGTCTGGTGGGTATGGAAAGCGCCATACTGTTTGAGTCCGGATTCAACAAAGGAGTCGACAAGACCGTGATGGTATATGCTCCGGAAGCCTTGCGTATCCGCCGCGTTATGCAGCGTGACGGAATGAGCGAACGCCAGGTGCTTTCGCGGATGAAGGCGCAGATGGGAGATGAGGAGAAAAGGAAGAAATCGGACTTTGTTATCTTGAATGACGGGATTTCTTCTCTTGAACCCCAGATTGACAACCTTCTTATTGCGCTCATCGGCAGAAAAGACATCGGATAGTTTGTGTATTTCGTCTGAGGATTGTATTTTTGTCAACCGAAAGACAACTAATTTTTTTAAGACATTATTTAGACGAGCTATGTTAAAGACTATTTTGGCAATTTCCGGCAAGCCCGGTTTGTATAAGTTGGTATCACAGGCAAAAAATATGCTGATTGTTGAGTCGGTGAGTGCTGAGAAGAAAAGAATGCCTATTTATGGCAGCGACAAGGTGATTTCGTTGGGAGATATCGCCATGTATACCGATGCGGACGAAGTTCCGCTGGGCACAGTTCTTGAGTCGATCAAGAAAAAGGAAAATGGAGGCGAGATCTCTTTCAATTACAAGAAGGCTTCCAACGAAGAACTCCATGCTTTCATGGCAGAGGTGCTTCCGAATTACGACCGTGACCGTGTGCATACAAGTGACATCAAGAAACTTGTACAGTGGTACAATCTGCTTGTAGCCAACGGAGAAACGGAGTTTGTAGAAGAAGAAAGCGAAGAAAAGGCTGAATAAACAAGCTGTTTTTCAGCGGCCGGTTTCAAGGGCATCGGGAGATCTTGTTTTTAAGATGTTTCCGATGCCCTTGAAGTTTGTTGTGCCTGTCGGGCCCGGTTTGAGTCTTATATTATTGAATGATACAGATTAATTTTGAATTATCTGTTTGATTTTCAGCAGAGTTCCGCGGTTTGAGTTTTGTTACGTGTAGTTGTATCAATCAGGATTTTTATTCTTTTCTGTAAATAACCTTGAGGTTTATATTTGTGGAGCATATATAAATATTCAAAGATAAATCCATGAATGATACAATGACAGAATTTAGTGGTTTGGTGGGCGATGCTTATCGGAAATACAGACATGATGTTTTCTTTTACGTTTATGGCAGGATAGGCAGGAAAGAGGATGCGGAAGACTTGGTGCAAGACACTTTTCTCCGCCTTTGGAGTGCTGGCAGGCCTTTGAGTGAAGACACGCTCAAGCGATTGCTTTATACGATAGCCCGGAATCTGGTTACAGACTATCTGAGGAGGTTTTACAGGAGGCAGGAGGTGATGGAATATGTAGGCGGGGCGGAAGAGAGCTTCTGTGCGGGGACAGAAAGCCGTGTTATTATGGATGAGTTGAGGTGTCTGCTGTGGCGCAAGCTTTCGGAGCTGCCCGTACGCCGTCGTGAAGTATACATGCAGAGTCACTTCCGGGGGAGAAGTTCTGCGGATATTGCGGAAAAGATGAATCTCTCCAAAAGAACGGTAGAGAATCATTTGTTGGCCGGACGCAAGGAAATACGTACATATATGAAGCAGTTTCTGTGAAAATGTTTGTTGCTTGTTTGTGCATGTATTTTCCGAATGCCGTGAACGGTTCTATATTCCACGTTGTGGAACGTACATTCCAGCCTTTGGAATGTACATTCCAGATTGTGGACCGTATATTCCACGATGTGGAATATAAAAAATGCCGCGGCAGACATGACTCTTTGTCGGGGTGAAAAGGAGAAGCGGATGGATGCGAATTCTGAGGCGGCCGCAATTTCGGATGCGGTTGGTCGGTTTCTGCTTTTGTTTATGAGTTTTTTTGCTATCTTTGCGGTATCATACCGTAATGACGACTGACTATGAGAACTATATACCTGGCTGTATGCCTTCTTTTCCTTTCTTTTCTTTCTGCAATGTCCGCTCCCTTCACATTTCGTGGGCTGACGGGTTCAGACGGCCTTTCCGACCTGACGGTCTGCGCTTTGTATAAGGATTCGTGCGGATATATGTGGATGGGAACTTCCACTTCTGTGGAGCGTTTTGACGGAATACACTTGAAGCATTATCCGATACCCGGTGAAAATGAAAAGCTGAAATGGGTGAATACGATTGTAGAAACCTCGGACAACCGGATTTGGATGGGAAATGACATGGGACTCTGGCAGGTGGACGGTGATTCGTTGCGGCGGGTTGCTCCGGATGTAATTGCTCACGGCGTGCGGTCTATTTGCCAGGGTGATGACGGAACATTATATATAGGCAGCGAAACAGGATTGTACATTTGCCGGGGCGGGGCTTTTGAATTCCGTCAGGTTGACTCAAACATCCTTTCTTCCGGTAATTTTGTCATCAGCCTTTATCTGGACAAGGCGGGCGGCAGTCTGTGGATGATCACGCGCAACGGTCTGTATGCCATGAATCTGAAGAATGGAAAGACAACTCACTATCCGAACAGCCTTTTCAAAGAGGAAAGCGAATGCTCCTATCGGACGATGACGTGCCTTGATTCTGTTTTGTATATCGGGACAATGAATCACGGAATCCTGCGGTTTGATATGAAAACAGCAGCTTTCTCCCGGTATGTTGATGTGGGATGCGATGTAATAATGTCCTTGTCGGATGATGGGAACGATATGCTCTATGTGGGGACAGACGGCAACGGCGTGCATTTCGTGTCTGTACGCGAACGGAGGATCGTGCGCTCTTTCCGGAATGATCCGGAGAGAAAGGAAGAGCCGGGGCTGCGTTCCAATTCCGTCTATTCACTTTTGGTCGACAGGGACAGTTTGGTATGGGTAGGGCTTTATCAGACGGGGGTTGACTATACTGTGCATCAGGAACCATTATTTGCTGTTTATAAGACTCCGTATTTCACTTCCGAACACATTCCGGTGCGCAGCATTTACATTGGTTCCGGGAAAAAACTGATCGGTTCGCGTAACGGACTGTATTGCATTGATGAGCAGAAGCAGTCGGTTGTGCGTTTCGGAACTCCTTCGCTGCGGTCCAACATAATTCTCACGTGTTATGCTTTTCTCGGCAAAGTTTATATCGGTACATACGGAGGAGGAATGTATGTGTTTGAGCTTGATTCCGGGAAAATTCTAGATTTTGATGCCGACGGTTCTGAGGCGTTCAGGCATAACAGCGTTTTTTGTTTTTCCTCAGATGAAGAGGGACGTTTGTGGATAGGTGCATCAACGGGTGTGTATTGCTATAAAGGAAATTCGCTCTTGCATCATTTTGATCATAAAAACTCTCCGCTGCCGGAGGGGAATGTCTATGTTGTGTTTTTTGATTCCATGCGCAAGGGATGGATCTGTACGGAAACAGGAATAGCCATTTGGGATCCGGCCTCAAAAACGATCAAGAAGAATGTTTTTCCGGAACATTTTCCGGACAAGGCAAAGGTCGGTTCCATGTTTGAGGATTCGGAGCATAAGCTTTACTTTGTTCCGTATAAAGGAAATCTTTTCGTTTCAGATCTGGCAATGAGCAAGGTCTATGAAATAGGGCCGGGCACTCCGCTGGAAGGAAAGGAAATCAGATTCGTTACGGAAGACAAAGACAGCTGTCTTTGGATTGGTACGGGGAGCGGTCTGTTCTATTATGATAAGAAAAACAGTTTTGTTCCCTATAATTTTGTGAGCGGCATTCCCGATCCGAACTTTCTCCCTTGTGAGCCGGTTAGAGGCAAGGACGGGAGAATATGGTTCGCTAATAATGAGGGCCTGCTTTATCTTCCGGAGAATTGGAAGCGGCAAAGGCGCGGCTTGCCTTATACGATGCATGTGACAGAAGTTTATGTAAACGGGAAATCCGTTCCGTTTCCGATGAAAGGCGGTGCTGGAACATACGGTAAGGTCATATTGGATCCCGAGCAGAATAATGTGACTTTCCGTTTTTCCGGATTTGCCTTTACCGATCCGGCTTATGCGGCATATGAATATAAGCTGGAAGGCTTGGAGAACGATTGGAAGAGATTGGTGGGGAAATCGGAAGCGGTATACTATAATCTTGAGCCGGGTGCATATGTATTCAAGGTCCGCCGTATGGGTGAGCCGGATACGGAAACCGGCATGGCCGTCAAAGTGCTTTCGCCGACGAACTGGAAGGCCTGGACTATAGGAATAGTCTTGTGCTGTATTGCAATGGTGTGTTCTTTCTTCGTTTATGTTGGGAGAAAAAGAAAGGAGCGGAAGAAGCTCGAGGCACCGAAAGAAAAATACCGGACCAGCAACTTGTCGGATTCCGAATGCAGACAGCTTGTCCGCAAGCTGGAGAATGCGATGTCAGAGAAGAAGCTTTACGCGAATCCTGACCTGAAGCTTATGGATCTGGCGGAGATTATCGGTGTTTCCTCACATACCTTGTCTTATCTGTTCAATCAATATCTGAAGAAAAGTTATTATGATTATGTCAATGATTGGCGGATAGAAGAGTTCAAGGAGCTGATAGCTCGGAAAGCACATGCAAAATATACGCTGAATACTTTGATAGAGAAATGCGGATTCGGTTCACGCGCTTCTTTCTTCCGTTGCTTTAAGAATAAGACGGGTATTACTCCGAATGAATACATAAAACAGTCTAATCAGTGAGCTGATCCGCCAGGCTTTCCTTTGCAAGTGTCCGTACGTTTCGGTTGAAGCGTGCGGACACTTGCTATAATTCCCCCTGTTGCGTGAAAAAGGAAAACAAAAGCCTCCCAAAGAGTCTTATTCAATTAAATAAGACTGACTTTTTTGTTGTTAAACCGCTGTTTTATAGAATGTTGTCTTGTGCGCGGTCTTATCGGGCGAAGATAGACATCTCAAGGGTGAAAAGATTCTTCTTCTTGTTCCTTTTAATCTACATTTGCAATGTGTCCGATGCCTCTTTTGGCTGGTGAGGAAAGAAACCGGATGCAAAAATGAGTGATTGTTAATTTTAAAATTTGTAGGTTATGAAGAATGAATTCTTGAAATTCCCTTCCAAAAGAATTTTGTTTTCTGCGTTCTTTGTATCTGCCGCCCTGTTGGGAGAGAGCGTTTTGCCCTTGCGTGCAGATGTGACGGAGATACGTTCGGTGATGCAGAAAACAAAGGTGTCGGGCGTGGTGCTCGACCCGAACGGTGAGCCGGTTATCGGTGCAACCGTAATGGAAAAAGGCACGTCCAACGGATCGGTTACCGATTTGGACGGCAAATTTTCATTGAATGTGGCTTCGCCTCGGTCGGTGATTGTCATTTCTTATATAGGTTACAGAACGACGGAAGTTTCTGCAGAGAAGAAGGTGTTGTCGGTAACTTTAAAAGAAGATTCGGAGATGCTGGAAGAGGTGGTCGTTGTTGGATACGGCGCACAGAAAAAGGAAACGCTGACCGGTTCTGTGGCTGTTGTGGGACCGGAAATGTTCAAGGACAAGGGTACGGTGGCCAATCCTTTGCAGGCTATGCAGGGACAGGTGCCGGGACTTCGCATCACTCGTTCTTCCGCAGCTCCGGGTGAAGAAGGATGGGGCATCTCGATTCGTGGAGCCGTTTCCAGAAACACGACAGAACCTTTGCTGATTATCGACGGTGTGCCGGCAAGCGGAGTAAGCGAGATGGCGCAGCTGAATGCCGCCGATATTGAGTCGATTAACTTTCTGAAGGATGCCTCGGCAGCCATCTATGGTTCGAAAGCTGCGGGCGGTGTGATTCTTGTCACAACGAAGCGTGCGGAAAAGGGAAAGACCAGGGTAGAATACAACGGTTCGTATACCCGCAAGATAGTCGGGCTTCAGCCTCGTCTGATGAGTCTGGACGAATGGGCGGACGGAGTGATTCAGGCGCGCCGGAATGACGGACGTCCGGAAGATGACCAATGGATACGTTATGCCACAATGGCCAAACAGATGAAAGGCAGTTGGTTTAAAGCGGACGGGGGAGGCGGAGTCGCTCCGATACCGGGAGCATATACGGGTGTAGCAGATTTCGTATTTCACGACATGAACTGGACGGATGTGTTGTGGGGGAACGCTAATTCCACTCAGCACGACTTGAGTATTTCAGGAGGTTCGGATAAGGCCACTTACCGTTTGTCGCTCGGATATTTGTATGATCAGGGAACCTTGCAGTGGGGAAACAATTCGAACGAACGTTTTAATGTACGCCTTTCAAATACCTTTAATATAACAGACAACTTCAGTGTTGACTCGAACATTTCTGCCAGCCGTCAGCATCAAGTCGCTCCGACACAGATTGGAGGAGCATTGGGGAGAAGCGTTCCCCAGCCGGGCTTGCCTGTTTCCACAATTGACGGAAAACCGTACGCATGGGGAGGAATACATACGCCGAACTGGTTATGTGAACTGGGAGGTGACAATAGACTGGTGGTCACTTCCATGAGCATCAATGAGGTGCTGAAGTGGAAAATCATTGACGGATTGAACTTCAATGCAACCTTGGGATACAGCACGAATACTGCTTTCCGTGATGAAGAGTATCTGCCTATCGACTGGTATTCTTATGACGGAACGCTGATTCGCAACGAAAACAGTCCTTATCCCAGGCAGGAAGACTCTTCGTATATGAGAAGCTCATCCCGTACAGACAATGCCACAGCATCTGCATTCCTTACTTATTCGAAGTTGTTTGGTCAGAAGCATGATTTGACGGTTATGGCAGGTGTCCAGTATGATTATGGGGCATACGATTACAGCGCGACAAAGGCAGAGAATGTGGAGCCTTCCTTGGATGCGTTGAACGGACAGGGTGAAGTTTACATTGATAAAGTCGATAAATGGGAGGAGGCCATCCTTTCTTATTTCGGTCGTGTAAACTACAATTTCAAAGAAAAATACCTGCTCGAAGCGAATGCGCGCTATGACGGTTCTTCCAAATTCCTTCCTGAAAATCGTTGGGCTTTTTTCTATGGTTTCTCCGGAGGATGACGAATCACAGAGGAGGCGTTCATGGAAAATATAAAGGATTATGTCAATGAACTGAAACTGAGGGTTTCGTACGGCGAGGTCGGCAACCAAAGCGGTATCGGGCGTTATGACGGTATTCAATTGTATAACTATCGGGCAGGTTCGGGTGCATATCTGGGAAGTTCGAATGCGACTTATGTGGAGTCTGCCGGTCTGGTCAGTACGGAACGTACCTGGGAACGCATCTATAATTATAATGTCGGTTTGGATTTCGGCTTCTTGAACGGACGTCTTTCGGGCAGTTTCGAACTTTTTATGAAAAAGAACAACAATATGCTGGTTGAAAGGCTTTATCCGGGCATATTGGGAGGAAGCGCGCCTGATATGAACAGCGGAAAGTTCGAGGCGAAGGGTTATGACGGAAGTCTGACATGGCGTGACCGGATTAAGGATTTCAGCTATCATGTCGGAGGTACGTTGACCTATATGACCAACGAATTGATTGATGGAGGTGAAACAGTGAAGGTTGCCGGATATAATGCAGCTTTGAACGGATATCCGTTGAATTCAATTTTCGGTTACCGCTATATCGGAAAAATCCAGAACGAAGAACAGTTGATGAAGTACACACAGAGGTATGGAGGAAACAATACGATAGACATGCCGAGCAATCTGCTGCGTCTGGGTGATCATATGTATGAGGACGTGAATAAAGATGGCAGGCTGACGCAGGACGACTTGGTCTTCTTGGGTTCTGACGATCCGAAACTTTCATTCTCGTTCAATTTCGGGTTTGAATGGAAAGGTCTTGATTTCTCTGCAGTATTCCAGGGAGTCGGCAAACGTACCATCTATCGTGGCATTGACGCGTGGAAAGTGCCATTCTCAGCCATTTGGCTGAATACTTCCAACCAGTCTGTGGGCAATGTGTGGAGTCCGGAAACGCCTGATAACTATTATCCGAGCTATTCGAATACCGGCTCTATCAACAATTACAACTACATTTCGTCTACATGGTCCGTTGATAACGGTGCTTATCTGCGCTTGAAGGACATTGTGCTGGGATATACATTGCCCAAGTCGGTGCTGAAGAAGATGGGCAACTTCATGACGAATTTGAGAATTTATGTAGCCGGAGCCGATATTTGGGAAAAGACTTATATTCATGACGGATGGGATCCGGAAGCAACGAGAGAGGTTGATGACAAAGACCGCTATCCGTTCAACAGAACATTCACGGTAGGTATAAACGCAACATTCTAAACAATTGATACAATGAAAAAGCTTAAACTACATATCATTTTGGGATTGGCGGCAGCACTGGCTTTTCCTTCTTGTCTGGACTTTGATCCGAAGACACAGCTTGCCGATACGAACTATTGGTCTACTCCCGACCAGTTCAAGTTATTTGCTACGCAGTTTTACGGGTGGCCGCTTGATTTCCGGCGGCTGGATAGTAGTCCGCATAGCGACGGACGTTCGGACCTGAAGACAAGCACAACACTGGACCTTTACAGTAACGGAACGAATACCGTTCCTACATCAGACAATAACTATACGGACAACTATAATCGGATTCGTCAGGCAAATATTCTTCTGCAACGGGCGGAATCCTATGGTACTCCTGAGGATATTGCTGTTTATGTGGGCGAGGCCAAATTCTTCAGAGCTTATTGTTTCTTTGATCTGGTGCAGCTTTATGGAGATGTAATCATTGTGGACAGGCCGCTGGATGTGGATGATCCGGAGATGCAGCAGGGACGCGATCCGCGTGGGGAGGTGATTGACTTTATAGTGCAGGATTTGCAGGAAGCGGCGGAAGCGCTTCCCGGTTTCAACGAAATAGCTTCTTCGGACGAAGGGAGAGTGTCAAGCGAGGCTGCTTATGCGTTTCTCTCAAGAGTTGCTCTTTATGAAGGGACTTGGCAGAAGTTTCATGATGGAAACGGCCAAAATACGGAACGTTCTCGCCAACTGCTGGATATTGCTGCCAAGGCTGCTGATGAAGTGATAATGAGCCGGAATTTTGAACTTTTCAAGCCGGCGGAATTGGGGGATTTCGCATACAAGTATCTGTTTGTTCTGGAAAACGAGAAGTCTAATCCGGCAGGTATCAACAAAAGCGCGAACCGGGAATATATTTTTGCAAAGAGGCATGACGGCGTGATTAATCCCGTCGGAACTAACATAACGGAGGGGCGCTTTAACAATGATGTCACCCGTATAACCCGTAAGTTGGCGAACATGTATCTTCAGAGCAATGGCTTGCCTGTCGATCCGTCCGCATGGGATTACAGTACGATGGCTTCCGAATATCAGAACCGTGACAACCGTATGAAGAATACGCTGATGGTTCCGGGAGAAACTTACTGGAGCAACGGGGGAGGCCGGATTGACTGGAGTGGAAGTGCGGAAGAAGTGGCGAACGCAACAATCCGTGAATTTGTTCCGGGGCACGGAACAGGGTATTCCATGCACAAATGGTGTTGTGAGCGTGACGGGGTGGCTAACCGCAGTGAAGGATACGACTATCCGGTTATCCGCTACGCGGAAGTGCTTCTGAACTATGCGGAAGCGGTGTTTGAACGCGACGACAAGATAGAAGATCAGGATCTGGCAAAATCGCTCAACCTGGTGCGCAAGCGCGTTAACCCGGATATGCCTGATCTTACAAATGATTTTGTTCCTTCGAATGGCTTGGACATGCGGACTGAAATCCGCAGAGAACGTACAGTGGAGCTGTTTGACGAATGTTTCCGGTTGGATGACCTGAAGCGTTGGAAAACGGCGGAAACTGAGATGCCGATGAATCTGACCGGCATCAAATGGACGGGCACTGAATACGAAACTACATGGGCGTCTGCGGCTTCGGCAAACAAGGACGCCGAAGGCTGCTTGCTCATGGAGTCTGGGCGTGTATGGCAGGAAAAAAATTATTTGTATCCGCTGCCGGTCGACCAGTTGCAATTGAATCCGAATCTGAAGCAGAATCCGGGTTGGGACGAATGACGAACAGAATATTAAAGTTAAGGAAATGATTATGAAACGAAACATATTTGCGAATATAATCGGGATGTTTCTCGTATGTGGAGGAATGTCCATGGGATTTTGCTCTTGTGATGACGAAACTGTTTCTCCCGCATTAGACGAAAAGGTGCTCATCTCGGAAATAAATGTAGGAGTAACTCCAAATCTCCCGTTGCTGATTAATACGGATTCGCTGATGACATGGGAGGTCTTGCCGGAAGAAGCGACAAACAAGAATGTGATATGGACTTCTGCCAATCCGGAAATTGCCAGCGTTTCGGAGGATGGACGTATATCAGCTCATGCACTCGGCACTGCTGTTGTCACGGTTTCGCCTGAGTGGGGATATGCCACGGCAGCATCCGTTACGGTAGAGGTTATAGATCACATCGTATTTATAGATGATATCGTTCTGACAAATCCGGAAGACGAGCTGTCGGTTTATGCGACGGCATCTCTTCAGTTGACGTGGGAAACCGTTCCTGAAGAACCTACCTATCCGGGACTGAAGTGGGAAAGCCTTACTCCGGAAGTCGCTACCGTTTCAGAATCGGGGCTTGTGAGAGGCGTTGCAGCAGGAACGGCGCAGATCCGGGCAACGGCTACTGACAGCCGGCATTTCTCGAAGGTGTTTGAAATAGCTGTGATGCCTGTGATACCGATAGAGTCGCTCGAAATAGATGAATCTCAAAGCGAGCTGGCCATCGGTGAGGTGTCGAAATTGAACGTGAAAGTGACTCCGGAGAACGCTACGGTTTCTACTTTGGTTTGGGAAAGTTCGAACCCTTCAGTTGTTAGTTTTGACGAAGACGGTGTGATGACCGTGCATGATTATGGTTCTGTAACTATTACCGCATCGGCAGAATATGGAGGCAGTTCAGTTTCTGCTGCGCTGGATGCACAGGTTGTGGAAGGAAAGGTGAATGATACGTTCGACTATACAGCCCCCTGGGCTATTTTTAACAATGTTGGAATGGTTGTAGGGATTGAAGACAGTGAACTTGTGCTCACCCCGGGAGATGATAAGAACTATAAGGCGGTTCGCATAGCAAGAACCGGGGGAGTCAATTTTCATGCAGGAAATTATCCTATTCTTGCTGTCAAAGTATGGATGCCAGGTGATGTTGTAGCGGAGTCTGATAAGATGGAATATTATCTTGATATCTGGACCAAAGGACAAACACCTGCCGGAAAGTATGGTGAAAATACAGACAAGGGCAAGAATCAGATGGAAGTAAAAGATTGTGGCGACTATAAGGTGTATGTGGCTGATTTTACGAGAAAGGGACTTGGGGCGTCCAATGAGTTTCTTCCTTCATCGGCTATTAATATGGAGAATGTAGAATTCCAGTGGTGGAAGCTGTGGTATGATGCCGGTGCTCCGCTGGATGGAACGATCAAAATCGACTGGGTGAAAACATTCAGGTCGGAAGAAGAGCTGGATGCGCTTATAGCTTCGGAAAGCGGTATCCGGTAATGGATGTGGCAAGTTTATAATAAAGGTAATCGATTGTTTTCAGGATTTATTTGAAACGGAATAAAAGATAAGTAGTATGAAACTGAATTATATACAAATGTTTGCGGCCTGCGCCCTTTCCGTTCTGACAATGGGATGCAAGGCGGAATTTGAGAACGGGGTGAACGATATCGACTCTTGGGAAGTGGGTGCGGAATATACACCAAGTCTGGTTCATCCGGGTGTACTTCATACGCAGGAGGATATAGAGCATATCCGTGACCTGGTGGACCGGCAGAAAGAGCCGGCCTACGGCATCTTTCTCAAAATGAGAGAAGACTGGAAAGCCAAGTCAGACTATTCGATGAACGGCCCTTACGAGGTGATTGCCCGTGACGGGGCTTATGCAGCCAATAAGGTAAATGCAGAACGGGACTTCGATGCGATTTATCTTAACTCGGTGATGTGGATGATAACTCAGGATGAGGCACATGCGAGGAAGGCACTCGAAATCATGCTTGCCTATGCCGGTACGCTGAAAGACATTGACGGGAATGATACGGCGTTGATGGCCGGGCTGGAAGGTATCAAGATTGTATACGGGCTTGAAATGCTGTCGCACACTTATCATCAGTCGGAAAAGTATCCTGACGGAATAACTGACGAACAGATTGAGCGGATCAGCACAATGCTCCGCAACGTCTTCCTGCCTGTGTGGGAAGAGTTTTACGCAAGCGATCCCAATACGAATGGAAACTGGGGGCTTCATGTTACGAAGTCATATATGGCGGCTGCCATTTTGTGGGATGATGTGGAGATGTACCGGAAGTGCGTGAACTTTTATCTTTATGCTTATGACAACGGTACTATTGCGCACTATATTGACGGAGATACCGGACAATGCCAGGAATCAGGGCGTGACCAGCAGCATACTGTATTGGGAATCGGGGCTTTGTCGGCCATTTGTGAAATTGCGTGGAAGCAGGGGAACGATCTCTATTCGGCTTACGACAACCGTGTGCTGAAAGGGTATGAGTATACGGTGAAATACAACCTCGGTTACGATGTACCGTTCAAGACATGGACGGACGTTACGGGGAAGTATTCCAACTGGACAGAAATTTCTGCTGTGACGAAAGGTGAAAACGATGGGGTGGACACGGAACGCGGACAATGCTGGCAGCCCGTATTCTATATGGCATATAATCATTATGTGAACCGCAGAGGATTGAGTATGCCCTATACGGCGGAGTTGCTGGAAACATACGTGGAAGACGAGTATGACGGCGGTCATCCGAGCTTTGGTCCGCTGCTGTTCAATGATTTGGATTGAGAAACTACTTAAGGATAAATGTGAAACTACCCCTGAGCAGATGGCAGTTTACCCCGTAGTAATCAGACAACCGCTGCGGGGTAATTTTCAGACATCGTTTGAATACAGTAAAAACATGATTTTAAGATGAATAGAATTGCGATATTGGGAATGTTGTTATGTGTGCCGGTCATAGCACTCGCCCGGCAGAACGAATGGGAAGACCCCACACGGTTTGAATGGAACAAGGAGAAGCCTCATGCGTGCTTTGCGCTCTACGAGTCGGTTGGAGATGCGCGGACTGAGGATTACAGCCGTTCTCCCTGGTACAAGTCGCTCAACGGGACGTGGAAGTTCCGTTACGCTCCTTCGATAGAGGCGAGTGTGAAAGATTTCTATCGCACGGACTTGTCCGACAGGGACTGGGATGAGATTCGAGTGCCCTCCAACTGGGAACTGCAAGGTTATGGCGAACCGATTATCCGCAACATCCAGTATGTCTTTTCGCCGAATCCGCCTTACATAGATGTGGACAATCCGGTGGGGACTTACCGCACTCGTTTCACCGTTCCTTCGGAGTGGAAAGGCAGGGAGGTGATGCTTCATTTCGGATCGATAACAGGTTATGCACGTGTCTATGTAAACGGAAAACAGGTGGGAATGACCAAGGCTTCGAAAACTCCCGCAGAGTTTAACGTCACTTCCTGTGTGAAGGAAGGAGAGAATCTGCTGGCTGTGCAGGTATACCGCTGGCATGACGGAAGCTACATGGAGGATCAGGACTTCTGGAGGTTGACCGGTATCGAGCGTGATGTTTATCTTCAGGCTTATCCGAAACTGACCATTTGGGACTTTTTCTTGAGGCCTGGCTTGGACAGAGATTACCGTCACGGTGTGTTTCATGGAACAGTGAATTTGCGCGAATTCAGCGGCAATGAGATGAAGCGCGGGCAAGCAAGGTTGGATTTGCTGGATGCAAACGGAAAAACAGTTTTTTCCCGAACAGAGCCGTTTGATCTGGAAAAGGAAGCAAATGTGGCGTTCTCAGGTATGGTGAAGAACGTGGAGAAATGGAATGCTGAACGGCCTTATCTGTACGATTGTGTATTGTCTTTGTCTGATTCTTCGGGCCGCGAACTTGCATTGATATCGTGCAAGGTTGGTTTCCGCAAAATAGAAATCAAGGACTCGAAACTTCACGTGAACGGAGTTCCTGTATATATAAAAGGTGTAAACCGTCACGAACACAACGATACGCTGGGGCATGTGCAGACACGGGAAATCATCGAGCATGATTTGAAAATGATAAAGCGTCTGAACATGAATGCGGTGCGCACATGCCATTATCCCAACCATCCGATGTTCTACAAGCTTTGTGACAAATATGGCATTTATGTGGTGGATGAGGCGAACATTGAAAATCATGGGATGGGATCTGTTCCTTATTTCAAAGATACGATACCTCATCCGGCTTACCGTCCGGAATGGTACGATGCGCATGTCGATCGTATCTCGCGGATGGTTGAACGCGACAAGAACCATGCATGTGTCATAGGATGGTCGTTGGGCAATGAATGCGGGAACGGGAAGGTGTTTCATGACGAGTATAGACGGCTGAAGGCATATGATCCCGACCGTTTTGTTCAGTTTGAGCAGGCATGGGAGGATTGGAATACTGACATTGTATGTCCAATGTATCCGCGTGTGAGTTGGATGGAAGAGTATCGTAATTCGGGAAAGACACGCCCGTTCATCATGTGCGAATATGCCCATGCCCAAGGAAACAGCAACGGAAATTTCAAGGACTTATGGGATTTGATTTATGACAGCCCTAACCTGCAGGGAGGATTCATTTGGGATTTTATGGATCAAGGCATTAAAATGCGTGCCGATGCGCAGGACGGAAGGACGTACTGGATGTACAACGGAAAACTGGGAGCGCACCGGTGGCTGGAAGATAAGGAAGGCGAACTGAATACCGGAACGGATGGAATCATTTCGGCGGACGGTACTCCCAAGCCTCAGGCATACGAAGTGAAAAAAGTCTATCAGTACATTCATTTTAAAGAAAAGGATTTGCCGGAAGGTATCGTTACGGTTCGCAACCTGTATGACTTTACGGATCTTGCAGACTATGATTTTCGTTGGGTGTTGGTGAAGAACGGAGAGCCTGCTGATTCGGGCCGTTTCTCGGTAAATCTGAAACCGCATCAGTCGAAAGATGTAAAGCTGAGTCTGCCGGATGTGCCTGAAGACGGGAATGAATACTTTCTTAATCTGTATGCTTATACACGTGCCGCAACAGATTTGGTTCCGGCCCGGTATGAAGTGGCGAAAGAGCAGCTGAAGATAGGAAAGAGTGATTTCTTTATTTCTCAAGAAGGTGTTTCCGGACAACTGGCTTGTCAGGTAGAGGGAAACATGTTCTTGTTTACATCCGGCAAGGTGTCGGGCAAAATTGATTTGAAAAGAGGTGTGTTGTGCGGCTATGCATTGGATGGAAAATCACCGTTCGTGCAATATCCGGAGCCGTCTTTCTGGCGTGCCCCGACGGACAATGATTTCGGAAACAAGCTGCCTTTGCGCTCTAATGTATGGCGCACGGCCCATGTAAATCGGGAAGTGCGAAACGTTTCGGTGGGAGAGAAGACTGCTGATGGGGTTTGTGTAACGGTAGAGTGGATGCTGACGGACATTCAGGTACCCTACACTGTGGAATATCTGATTCGGAACGACGGTTCGGTCAAGGTGACGGGAAGTATCAACATGGAAGGGAAGAAACTTCCGGAACTGCCCCGCTTTGGGATGCGCGTAGAGCTGAAGAGTGGTTATGATAATTTGGCTTATTATGGCAGGGGGCCGCAGGAAAACTACATAGACCGATGCGCCAACACCCTGATAGGGTGTTATGAAAGTAAAGTGGCGGAGCAGTATTATCCTTACATACGTCCGCAGGAAACGGGCAACAAAACGGACGTGCGTTGGCTTTCTCTGTTGGACAAGGACGGTTTCGGCTTGAAAATTACCGGAATGCAGCCTTTGTCGTTCTCTGCTCTGCACTTTGCTCCTGAGGACCTTGATCCGGGGCTGACGCGCAAGATGCAGCATCAGGTAGACGTGGTTCCCCGGAAAAATGTTTTCTTGCATGTTGACTTGAAACAGCGCGGACTGGGAGGCGATAACAGTTGGGGGATGCTTCCCCATAACGAGTACCGCCTGTTGGAGAAAAAGTATGCTTACAGTTATGTGATGCAGCTGGTGGGGGATAAATGATGCCATTGGATGGCTTGAAAAAAATGTCCCGTCATCTTGATTAAAATGTCCCAACATCCTGATGAAGATGACGGGACATTTTACTTCAGATGTTGGGATGTTTTTTTTGCGCATTGCGCGCAGATTCCTTTGACGATATAGTTTGTCTTGTTGGCGATGAAGCCTTCCGGGATATGGACGGGAGGAATGGAGTCTTCGCTGAGGCAATAGGTCTTCCGGCATTTCTCGCAGAAAAAGTGGCAGTGTGCTTCCTCCGAACTGCAATGTCCGTGGTTGTGGCACAGGCAGTACTTGTGAAGTCCGCTTCCATCGTCGACGCTATGGATGAGATGCCGCTCGTGGAAGAGCGAAAGAGTCCGGAATATGACGGACTTGTCGATGCTTTGCAGTTCATCTTCAAGCGAGGTAAGGCTGAAGGTGTCGCTTTTCTTGCAGATGGCGTCATATATAAGGAGGCGGGTGGAGGTAGGGCGAATGCCTGCGTCTTCCAGAATCGGAATATAATGTTCAGCTTTCATAGTGTAAAAAAGAGATGCTTATCCACTGCAAAGATAAGCATCTCTTTTTGCAATCCGGTTGTTTGTTGCCGTTTTATTTCATTTCCAGTTCCTCTTTCATGTCGAGTTCTTGTCCGTGGGTGTCGAAGAACTTGTATTGCAGGAAGGCCAGACTCTGGTCCGGAATGATCCGGATGCCGAATCCGTATTTCATCTGCCATTTTCTCTTCAGAGAAACAATGCCCTGGTTGATGTATGCGGCAACATAAGGATGTATGTGTAGGGTAAATTTCTTCACTCTCAACTTGTTGACCATATAGTCGATCTTGCTTTCCAGCGAGTCGGTGAACAAGATTGACGGCTTTATTTTTCCTTTACCGAAACAAGTGGGGCAGTCTTCGTCCGTTGTCACATCGATGGCCGGGCGTACACGCTGGCGCGTGATCTGCATCAGCCCGAATTTGCTTAGCGGAAGGATGTTGTGTTTGGCGCGGTCTTTCTGCATGTTCTGGCACATCCGCTCATAGAGTTTCTGCCGGTTTTCTGCCAGATTCATGTCGATGAAGTCAACCACAATGATGCCTCCCATATCCCTCAGTCTTAACTGGCGTGCCAGCTCGTCAGCTGCTCCCAGATTGACATCCAGCGCATTGGCTTCCTGTCCGTTAGCCGATTTCGAGCGGTTTCCGCTGTTCACGTCAACCACATGCAGCGCTTCCGTATGTTCTATAATCAGGTAAGCCCCGCTTTTGTAGGAAACGGTCCGTCCGAACGACGACTTGATTTGTTTGGTAATGCCGAAATTGTCGAAGATGGGAAGTTTGCCGATGTAGCGCTTTACTATTCCTACCCGTTCGGGAGCAATAAGAGCCACATAATTTCTTACTTCGTTGTAGACCTCTTCGTCGTTCACGTAAATGTTTTCGTATGAAGGGTTAAACAGGTCCCGCAGCATTGCAACCGTGCGGCTTGTTTCTTCATAAACCAGTGAAGGCAGTTTGGTTGCCTTCTGTACTTTGGCGATGGTTTCTTCCCAGTGTTTCAGCAATACCTTCAGTTCGGTATCGAGTTCCGCGACTCTTTTTCCTTCGGCTACAGTCCGTACGATTACGCCGAAGTTCTTCGGCTTTATGCTTTGCAGGAGTTGTTTGAGCCGTGCGCGCTCTTCGCTCGATTTTATTTTCTGTGAAACCGATACCTTGTCGTTGAACGGGATAAGGACCAGATAGCGTCCGGCAAACGACAGTTCACAGGTCAGACGCGGTCCTTTGGTAGAAATCGGCTCTTTTACAATCTGCACGATGACCTCTTGTCCCTGCTTGAGTACGTTTGATATGGCGCCTTCTTTTTCGATGTCGGGAAGCATTGAAGCCTTCGACATGGGAAAAAGCTTTTTTCGGTCGCTGGTTACTTGTTTCAGGTATTTTTCGTACGAATGAAATTGTGGTCCCAAGTCTAAGTAGTGAAGGAAAGCGTCTTTTTCAAAGCCTACGTCAACGAAGCAGGCGTTGAGTCCGGGCATGAGTTTTTTCACCCTTCCCACATACATGTTGCCCACCGTAAAAGAAAGGTTTCTTTCTTCTTTCTGAAACTCCACCAGGTTCTTGTCTTCCATGAGAGCGATGGATATTTCTTTGGGCTGTACGTCTACTACTAATTCGCTTGTCACTTGATCACTTGGTTTTATTGGGTTTATAAAATCAGTTGAAACGCAGCTGTGTAGTTTCTGCGTTATGCACAATACACAAAGAACAAACCTGAAAGACTATTTGGAAGCACTTTGCAAGTTTGTTCTTTATTGAAGTCGGACAGACTAACAATTATTTTTTACTTTTATGTCTGTTCTTTCTCAGTCTTTTTTTACGTTTGTGAGTAGACATTTTATGTCTTTTTCTTTTCTTTCCGCTTGGCATAGCTTCAAATTTTTTATGGGTTAATACTAAAGTTAATTATTTTTTCACTGAAAGAGTAAACGTCTTTGCTGGTTTGAATGCCGGAATATTGTGCTCCGGAATGATGATCGTTGTATTTTTAGAAATGTTGCGAGCAGTTTTCTGCGCTCTTTTCTTCACGATGAAACTACCGAAACCGCGGAGATAGACATTCTCATCTTTTGACAAAGATTCCTTTACTGATTCCATGAACGCTTCCAGGGTAGCCAATACTGTTGCCTTGTCAATTCCTGTATTTTTGGCAATTTCGTTTACAATATCTGCTTTTGTCATTTCGCTAATAATTATTGTTATACCTAGTTCTTAATTTTTTGGATTGCAAATATATAGCTTTTCTCGCTCTCTAGAAAATTTATCAGCTACATTTTTTGTGGAAAGTCCTAGTTTTATGCGTTTTTATGCTCTGCGCCGCCACTATTTTGTGGCTTGACGTGTGCAAAAGGCTGGTGATTGTCGGTCGAAAGCATTATTTTTGCGGGAAAATAACGGACATTATGAATGACTTTTCAGAAAAGCTGATCGCCTGGTATCGCAAAAACGGACGCAGCCTTCCGTGGCGCGAAACGAAGGATCCTTATAAAATATGGGTGTCTGAAACGATACTTCAGCAGACACGTGTGGCGCAGGGATATGCCTATTACTTGCGCTTCATCTCCCGTTTTCCTGATGTCGGTGCGCTGGCCCGTGCGGAAGAAGATGAGGTTATGAGGCTTTGGCAGGGGCTGGGCTATTATTCGCGGGCCCGGAATCTCCATGCGGCGGCAAAGGATATCGTTGCGCGCGGATGCTTTCCTGTACTGCCGGAGGAGGTGAAGACCCTGAAGGGGGTGGGCGACTATACGGCTGCGGCCATCTGTTCGTTTGCCTACGGCCTTCCCTGCGCGGTGGTCGACGGGAATGTTTACCGGGTTTTGTCCCGGTATTTTGGCCTGGATGAATTTGTGGATACGGCGGCCGGAAAGAAAACGTTCGCGTCTTTGGCAGACGAGCTGATCGACAAGAACCGCCCGGCCGAATACAATCAGGCCATCATGGATTTCGGAGCCATGCAGTGCGTGCCTTCATCGCCCGATTGCAGCGCGTGTATCTTTTCCGGGAGCTGCGCTGCCTTGCAGAAAGGAACGGTGGATGTTCTGCCTTTGAAGAAGCATAAGACAAAGGTGTCTTCCCGTTATTTTTCTTATATGTATGTGCGCGCAGGTGCGTACACTTTTATTCGCCGCCGCGAGGGGAAAGACATTTGGCGCAACCTGTATGAATTTCCCCTGCTCGAAACTTCCGGTGAGTTGCGTGAGGAGGATCTGCCGTCCTGTCCGGAATTCCGTTCTTTGTTTGGCGGCTTGCAGGTGGAATCTGTCCGCCTCGTCAAGCCGGGTGTGAAGCATGTGCTGTCGCATCAGGTGATCCATGCTTCTTGTTTTGAAATAAGATTGTCAGATTCTGCGGCGGAATTGCCCGGATTTATCCGCATATTGGCCGGTGATTTTGATAAATTCCCTGTTCCACGTTTGATTTCTCGTTTTTTTTCTTTAGTTTTGGGGTCTGAAATTTAAAAAAAGTATATTTTATGTCATTGAATAAAGTACAATTGATAGGTAATGTAGGCAAAGAGCCTGAAGTGAGGTATCTGGACAGTGGAGTGGCGGTTGCAACATTTTCTTTGGCCACGACCGACCGGGCTTATACTCTTCCTAACGGAACGCAGGTTCCCGAACGCACGGAGTGGCACAACATCGTTCTTTGGAGAGGGCTTGCTGAAACAGCCGAAAAGTATGTGCATAAAGGTGACAAACTGTATATCGAAGGCAAAATCCGTTCGCGCTCCTATGACGACCAGAACGGCGTGAAGCGTTATGTCGTAGAGATCTTCGGTGATAATATGGAGATGCTTACTCCGCGTACGGTTCAGGCATCCGCACCGCAGCAGGCTGCTGCTAATGTTCAAAGCCAGCAGATGCAGTCGCCGGTGCAGCAGCAGGAATCACCCGCTTCGGACGTTTTGCCGTTTTGAGAGAATGATAAGAGAGGATGTGTTGCGGTTTTCAATGAACCGGACATGTCCTCGCATTGTTTAACAATAAATTATTGAATGGACCCTGACTCGTTTTTATGCCGCTGGGCGGATTGTTTTGACGGAGTGACTTTCGCTCCACTTTCTGCAGGTGCTTTGATTGCATTGCTTTCTGCGCTTGTGCTTCTGTATATTTCTGGCCTTGTGTCTGCATCGGAAATCGCTTTCTTCTCGCTTACCCCTTCTGAAAAAGAGGAGGTAGAAGAGGAAGATCATCCGTCGGACAGGCGCGTCAGATCATTGTTGGATGATTCCGAGCGTCTGTTTGCCACTATTCTCATCTCCAATAATTTTGCAAATGTGGCTGTAGCCGTACTGCTGAACTACTTTTTCGTTACGGTTGTTGATTTCGGCTCGGCCAAAGCGCTTGAATTTGTGGCGGTGGCCGTTGTGCTTGTTTTTCTGCTTTTGCTTTTCGGCGAGATCATGCCGAAAATATATTCAACCCAGCATTCGCTTGCGTTTGTCCGGAGGGCGGCTCCTATGATGTGTGTGTTGCGGTCGCTTTTCCGTCCGCTGTCGTCTGTTCTTGTCCGTTCTTCTTTTGTCATCAACAAGGTGGCTCAGCATAACAGGGTGTCGCGCAACCTGTCTGTAGACGAGCTTTCGCAAGCCCTTGAACTGACTGATATCAACGATACGCCTGAGGAAAGCAACATGCTTGAAGGGATTATCCGTTTTGGCGAAGAAACGGCAAAGGAAGTGATGACCCCGCGTCTTGACATGGTGGATCTTGAGATAAAGACACCGTTTACGCAAGTGCTTCAATGTGTGGTTGATAACGGATATTCCCGCATACCTGTTTATGAAGATTCGCGTGATAACATCAAAGGCATACTGTATATCAAGGATTTGCTTCCTTTTCTCGGGAAGGGAGATGAGTTTCACTGGCAGAATCTGGTGCGGCCTGCCTTGTTTGTTCCCGAAACAAAGATGATTGATGACCTGCTCCGTGATTTTCAGGCAAACAAGATTCACATCGCTATTGTCGTAGACGAGTTCGGAGGGACGTCGGGCATTGTGACTATGGAAGATCTGATTGAAGAAATCGTAGGTGAGATCAATGACGAATACGACGAAGACGAACGTTCGTATGTGAAACTGGCTGAAAATGTCTATGTGTTTGAAGCAAAGACGCTTCTTTCTGATTTTTATAAGATTCTGAAGGTAGATCCCGATGATTTTGAAGAGGCGGCGGGCGATTCGGACACACTTGCCGGACTTCTGTTGGAACTGAAGGGAGAATTTCCTGTCTTGCATGAAACGCTTGAATACAGGAATTTCAGGTTTGAAGTGCTTGAGATGAACAGCCGGCGGATTTTAAAGGTCAAGGTTACGGTTTCGTCTTCCGAAGACGGTGAAGCCGATCCTGAAGAAAAGAATTGATTATGCCGTTGCTGCGTCGTTGGGAAAAGGATGGAGGCTTGTGGGGTATCTGGCATGTTACGGAAACAGAAGATGGCCTTATGGCTTTGCTGGCAGACAAGTCGCTGTTTGCCGGCAGGCTTGCAGGTATAAAGGTGCCGAAAAGGAGGCTGGAGATTTTAGGAGTCTGTGTCTTGCTGAAGGACTTGCTGGGAGAAGAGAAGCGTATCTTGCATGAAGACTCGGGCAAGCCGTTTCTTGAAGGCGATCCGCGTCGGATTACGATATCTCATACCAAGGGCTATGTGGCTGTGGGCATTCATGGCGAAGCGGTTCCAGGCATGGATATCGAGCAGGTGGGCGAGAAGGTGAGAAGAGTGGCTTCCCGCTTTATACGTGCGGATGAAATGCCCGGTCGGGAACAGATGACCGGTGAAGAAAGTCTTTTTCAGCTTCTGCTGCATTGGTCGGCAAAAGAAACCTTGTATAAGTTGCTTGGTTGTCTTGATGTTGACTTCCGTACCCATTTGCGCATACGTCCTTTCAAACTTTCTCCCGAGGGTGAATTTGTGGGTGAAGAATTTTGCTCTGCTGACGGAACTTCGTGCCTGATCCATTATTTTGTTCATCCGGATTTTGTTTGTACCTATTGCGTCCGTTCTGCAGACAGAAGGTGATTATGGAAAATATGAAATTGCGTAAGACATTGAAAGTGGCTGCCGTTACCATTGTTTCGGCGGCGGCGCTTGTTCTGGCGGTAATAGCAGTCGCCATTCATTTTGTTTTTACTCCCGAAAAGCTAACTCCGGTTGTGCTGGATGTGGCGAACCGTTCGCTTGACGCACGTCTGGACATGAAGAGAGTTGAACTCACTTTTTTCTCTACATTTCCCCGTTTTGGACTTGAACTGACTGACGGTTCGCTGGTGTCGAAGGCTGTACGCGACACGCTGTGGCAGCATACGGACTCGCTGCTTTCGTTTCGGAAATGTGTGGTCGTAGTAAATCCCCTTGATTACCTGAGAAAGCAGAAAATCAATCTCCGCTATCTGGGGATAGAAGGGGCATCTGTCTATGCGTTTAAAAGTGCAGACGGCAGGGCGAATTGGGATATAGCCCTTGCCGATACTGCGGCGGTACAGGCTGATACAGCAGCCTCTGCTTCTCCTTCAATCGGTGAAATAGAGATCAACCGCGTGTCTTTGAAACATGCGAATGTTGTTTTTGATGACCGCGATACCCGTGTTTATGCCAGTCTGAAAAATGCAGATCTGGATCTGAGGGCAAGGCTCCGCAAAGGGCATTCGGTGCTGTCTTTGAATTTTAAGAATGAGAACATTCTGTTCTGGCAGGACGGTCAATTGCTGTTGAACCACATCGCAGCTGAAATAAATACAGACGTTGCTCTCGACCGTGCCTCTCATACGCTGACGTTGGAAGATACCCGTTTGGCGGTCAATGGTGTGGCTCTTGATTTGCACGGCACTTTGACGCGTGACACGCTGGAGCATGCGGCTCTCGTTGACTTGAAGTATGGGCTGCATGCGCCGTCGCTCGAAACTGTTCTTCGGATGGTTCCGGAAAGTGTCCTGAAACGTGAGAGTGTTTCGGTGGCTGGAAAGGTGGAGCTTGGAGGTACGGTGAAAGGCAAGTATGGCAAGAAAAATATGCCGGAAGTGACCTTGCACATGGGGATAACGGACGCCTCGGCCAAATACGACAAGTTGCCGTATGGGGTGGATCATTTTACGGCGGAACTTGACGCTTATGTCGATCTGATGCGCAACAATCTTTCGTTTGCCGATCTGAAGATTCTTCGTTTCCAGGGAGCGCATACCGATATTTATGCAGAAGGAAAGGTCAGCGATCTGCTGGGTGATCCGAACATATCGTTCAAGACCAGGTCTGAAGTAGACCTTACTGCGCTGGCACAGACATTTCCTTTGCAGGAAGGCGTGTCGATGGGCGGAAAACTTGACGCTGATATCGGTGTGAGGTGCCGCTTGTCGTCCCTCAAGAAACAGGATCTGGGCAGGATCCTGCTGGGTGGCCGTCTGGAACTTGAGAAAGTGTTTTTGCGTGATGCGAAGAAGAACTTTGACTTTACGGGTGATGCGTCGCTGGCTTTTGTCGGTGACAATTCGCTGTCGGCACGGGCGGAGATCAGCAGCATGCTGCTGCGTGCTTCAGGTCTGTATGCCGATATGAAGCAGCTGAAAGCGACAGTCAGATCAACGAATCCTCAGGATTCTACCCGCATAGTCGACTTGGAATGCAAACTGGAGATGAACCGTTTGAAAGGTGCCATGGGGGATTCTTTGAACGTGTTCAGCAAACATACGCAAGCCACGGTCCGCTTGCAGCCGGGGAAGAAGAACCCGTCGATGCCTCGGATTAATCTTTCGTTGGAAACGGATACGCTGTTCTGCCGGATGGGTAATATGCGTATGGGAATGGATAAAGGAGGTTTTGCCGTTGATGCCGAAAAAGTAAGAGATTCGGTGTGGAATCCGCATGGAATCATCGGGTTCAATCGTCTGAAACTGAATGTCCCGCAGTTTGCTTTGCCGGTGTATATGAGAAAGACGGCTGTTACGGTAGGAAACCGGCGCATTGCACTGAAGAATGCGAGCGTACGTATCGGGCATTCTGATCTGACCGCTTCGGGAGAGGTTCACAGGCTTTACGAAGTGCTGAAGAAAGGCGGGATGCTGAAAGCTAATCTGGACATCTCTTCTTATAATCTTGACTGCAATCAGCTGATAAGTGCCTTGAATTTTCCCGAAGACACTTTGCTGGAGGCGAGTGAAGAAAAAGAAGATACAGCGGCGGCTCTCAGGTTGTTTGTCATCCCCAGGAATGTGGACTTTGAGCTTCAGACCAGTCTGAAAAAGGTTACCTACGGCAAAATGAAGTTCGAGAATGTGCGGGGAGCGGTTGATATCCGCAATCAGGCCGTTCACTTGAAACACCTTTCCATGCGCGGGCTGGATGCGGATCTGAATACGACATTGGTTTATCATGCGAGCCGCAGGGAACGCGGCTATGCCGGATTCGACTTTAAGCTCAGGAAAGTCAATATCGGCAAGCTGGTTGATTTTGTTCCTTCCCTCGATTCGATCGTGCCGATGCTCCGTTCGTTCAAGGGGATGGTTGATTTCGATGCGGCAGCCGAAGCAGTACTTGATTCGAACCTGAACATAAAGATTCCTTCTTTGCGTGCGGCTGTCCATATCAGGGGCGACAGTCTGGTGCTGATGGACGGAGAAACTTTTGCTGAAATATCCAAGAAGCTTATGTTCAAAAACAAGAAGCGGAATGTGTTCGACAGCATATCCGTAAATCTGACAGTAAAGGACGGTAACGTCACTGTTTATCCGTTTGTTGTTCAGATCGACCGGTACAAGGCGGCTGTCGGAGGCACTCAGGGGCTGGACATGAATTTCCAGTATCACATATCCATCCTGAAATCTCCGCTTCCTTTCAAGGCAGGAGTGAATATTTCCGGAAACCTGGACAAGATGAAGATCCGTATCGGCAGAGCGAAATACAAGGATGCCGTAACGCCGGTGGCTATCCGGAAGGTCGACAGCACGCGGGTGAATATGGGGCAGGCAATTGTCCGCGATTTTGAGCGGGTGATGGAGCGCGGAGCACGAAGAAGGATTCCGAAGCTGGCAGAATGATACATTCTGTTTGGATGTTCGTAGATTTATTGTATCTTTGCGACAAGTGTATTATTAAATTAATTATTAAAATCTTCATTAACTTATGTTCAACAAACATCCAAAGGGGTTGGTTGCCGCTGCGCTGGCAAATATGGGCGAGCGTTTCGGCTTTTACATCATGATGGCAATCCTGACCCTGTTTATTTCTGCTAAGTTCGGCTTGTCGGAAACGACAACCGGATATATTTATTCTGCGTTCTACGCGTCTATTTACATTCTGGCTCTGGTAGGGGGAATCATCGCCGACAAGACGAAAAATTTCAAGGGTACCATTCTTGCCGGACTGGTTCTGATGGCTTTCGGTTATCTGATCATCGCCATTCCTACGCCGACGCCTGTATCTAACCTGCCTTTGTTCTTAGGCATTACGTGTGTAGGTCTTGCGGTCATCGCTTTCGGAAACGGTTTGTTCAAAGGAAATCTTCAGGCACTGGTCGGCCAGATGTATGATAATCCGAAATACTCGCATCTGCGTGATGCCGGCTTTCAGATTTTTTATATGTTTATCAATGTGGGTGCCGTGTTCGCACCGTTCATCGCTATCGGCGTGCGCAACTGGTGGCTGAAGGCCAATAATTTCGATTACGATGCCACTTTGCCCGAATTGTGCCATAAATACCTTGAAGGAGCGGGGACAATGCTTCCGCAGGAAATGGAGAAGCTGACTACGCTGGCCAACAAGGTGATGCTCGACGGCAGTCAGGTAACTGACATGTCTGCTTTCGTGAACAGTTATCTTGATGTCTTCAACCGCGGATTCCATTATGCTTTCATGGCGGCTATTGTAGCGATGCTCATTTCGCTGGTAATTTATCTGAAGAACAAGGCTTCCTTCCCTGATCCGGGCCATAAGGTGGCTGATGCGGAATCTTCGCAGGCTGCTGTTGCAAAGGAAGAAATTCAGATCAGTGCAACCGAAATCCGCCAGCGCATATATGCATTGTTCGCCGTGTTTGGCGTAGTGATCTTCTTCTGGCTTTCTTTCCACCAGAACGGCTATTCACTGACCTATTTTGCCCGCGACTATGTGGATTTGAGCGTTATCAACATTGATTTGGGCTTTACTCAGATAAAGGGGGCTGAAATATTCCAGGCAGTCAATCCGTTCTTTGTCGTATTCCTGACTCCTGTAATCATGTGGATATTCGGTTCGTTGAAAGAGAGAGGAAAAGAACCTTCCACTCCGATGAAAATAGCCATCGGTATGGGAATCGCCGCTCTGGCATATCTGTTCCTGATGTTCTTCTCGCTTACGTTGCCCGCTAAAGATGCGCTTGCAACGATGACTACCGAACAGATTGACGCTATCCGTGTAACTCCATGGATTATGGTGGGGCTTTATTTCATCCTTACCGTAGCCGAACTGTTTATTTCTCCGCTGGGACTGTCGTTCGTTTCAAAGGTTGCTCCTCCTCACTTGCAGGGACTGATGCAAGGCTGCTGGCTGGCTGCAACGGCGGTGGGCAACTCGCTGCTTTTTATCGGCGGCCTGCTTTATACCACAGTTCCCATCTGGGCTTGCTGGCTTGTGTTTGTCGGGGCTACCGGAGCATCGATGATTGTCATGCTGTCGATGGTAAGGTGGCTGGAGAAAGTAGCAAAATGACGGATACCTGACCGAATCTGAAGAGAAATAAAAAAGTCACAACGAATGCGGTGAAACTGCTTCGTTGTGACTTTTTTGTGTTATGTATCAAAGCGATCCGTCGGGATAAGCGATCCATTTTCCCGTGGTTTTCAGCGACGGACGCTGTGCTTTGCATCTTTTCAGTTCATCAGTCATTTCTTTGGCGAGCGCTTTCACGATATCCGGATATTGCGCGGAAAGATCGTTCTGCTCGCTGATGTCTTCTTTTATGTTATAGAGTCTGAGTTTCCTGTTCTCCCAGTGGTATATCAGGTGGTAGTTTCCTTTCAGGTAAGCAGAGAAAGCGCCGTAGCCTTCCTCCTTGTTCTGCGTTTCTCCCCACAAGTTAGGGAAATGCCATAAGATTGGGCGTTCGCGCCTGTCTTCGGGGTTCTTCAGCAAACGGACAAAGCTCTTTCCGTCTACGGTCTGGGAAGTTGTGTAATCGGAGATTCCTGCCATTTCCAGAATCGTCGGGAAGAAATCTTCAATCATCACCGGATTGTCGTTTGTTGTATTCTTTTCCGTCACGCCCGGCCAGCAGACCATCATCGGCTCCCGCACGCCGCCCATAAACGCCGAGCCTTTACCTGCGCGTGCCGGATAATTCTGATCTCTGTTTGCCTTGCCCTGTCTGACGTTGTTGAGGGCCTGTCCTCCGTTGTCCGACATGAACAGCAGGATTGTGTTTGACGCCACTTCCGGCCGCTTCTGCAGAAAGTCAAGGATATCTCCCAGGCTTTTGTCCATCCCTTCCACCAATGCGGCGTAATGGATTTCCATTTCGTTCAGCGTATCCTTCAACTGTTCGTCATAGCGGTTTCTGTATTTTCCGCTGAAGCGTTTGTCTTCATCGTAGGGTGCATGTACGGCATAGTGTGACATGTACAGATAAAACGGTTTCTTTTCAGCGATGGGCTTTTCCAGAGCTGACAAAGCCTCCCGGGTGAGAGCTTCTGAAAGGAAAATGTCCTGTCCGTGATATTTTTCAAGTCCTTTCACCGCCCATTTTCCTTGTCCGAAATTTCTTGTACCCAGATAGCTCCCCGGAGCGCCGTTTGCTCCTCCTCCGATGTTGACTTCAAAGCCGAAAGCCGACGGATCTGCTCCGGTTGTAGAAATTGCGCCGAAGTGCGCTTTTCCGCAATGGATGGTATAATATCCGTTCCGTCTCAGAATTTCCGGCAATCCGGTAATCAGTGTCGTATTTTTTCTGTCGTGAGTTGAGGTGACGGTGTCAGGCTGTATGCCGTTGTAATTCCATTCCGGCGGGACTATGTCCCCTCTTTCTGCGTCTGTCCGTTTGTCGTAGTCCAGTGTCCAGTTTGTGACTCTGTGTCTGGCTGCATTCATGCCCGACATCAGGCTGCAACGGGTGGGGGTGGATATCGGGCAGGCATAGGCTCGGGTGAATCTGACCCCGGCTTCTGCCAGCCGTTCCATGTTGGGCGTGTGGTATCTTCGGTTCAGAGGCATGACCGAATCGTTGTAGAAAGGAACAGAAGTGTCCTGCCATCCCATGTCGTCCACCAGAAACAGTATAATGTTCGGGCGGTCGGCAGTCTGGGCGTGAAGGGATAGTGAGGAAAGGCAGCAAGCTGATAGCAGGGCATTTCCTAATGTGAATTTTTTTCTCATGGCTTTTTATAATTGTTTGCGATAAAAGTAGGATATTTTTTTTGTTTCTGGTTGAAAATATGGGTCTGAATTTGGTCATCAGAGTCCATTTTAGATTAATAATGCCGTTTGTAATTAAAATCAGACTATAAAATAGTTATTTTTGGAATCGGGAATCATAATTTAGCCGCATTTTTGTAAATAAGGGATTGAGGCAGGCTCTTGATTCTTCCGTGTATAAAAATATTTTTGTTTAGAAGCTTTGTATTTATGAGAAAACGATTCTGGAACAGGACAGTGTTTGTGCTGGCGGTATGTTGCAGTACCTTGGGTGTGTCGGGGGCCGATGGCAATCCGGAGAAAGACGCATCTCCTTTTATTGTAAGTTCATATATCCGTGCCAGTTTTTATGAGATAGACAGGGTGTCTTCAGAAAGCATGAATGCCTGCACAGATCTGATATTTATGGCGTGCAGTCCTTATCCTGATGGACGGCTGTGTTTCGAGATTCCCGACAATCAGGCCTCGTTCAGTGGCGGAGCCGTATATTTGAAGGATGCGGCTGGAAGAACAGGCGTTGTTTCTTTTGACGGAACTGGTGTGATGAACGGAGGATATGATTTGCTGAATACGGCCACAGCGGGTGTCAGCCAGTTTTCTTTCGGCACATGGATTTATGTTGATGAATGGCGTTGCGGCGGAGAACTTTTCAGAAAAAGCGCCGGCATCCACAATGTATCATTGACATTGGGGAGAGAAGCGGGCGGGCTGCGTTTTTCCGTCGATGGTTCTTCCGCTGATTTTGCCGGTACCGGTCTGTCGGAGGGCGGGTGGCATTATGTCGCCTTGTCGTATAATGCCAAAGGAAGTTCTCCTTCGTTTCTGTATGTAGACGGGAAAGTGCACGGGTTTCCGGAAAACGGCGGTCTGAAAGGAAAGCCTGTTCCTTTCATGCAGGAAGAAATGTTTTTGGGCGGCGGACTGAAGGGCAAGCTCGACAATACATTCTTCAATTCGGCTGCACTGTCTGCCAGTGAAGTGGCAAGATTGCAGCGCTCGGATACGTTACGATATGATTCGTGGAGGATGAGCAAGACGCTGTCATACTGGAAATATGACAAGCCGGACAATCCGGGAGAAGACAGCCGCACCTGGGCGCATGTGCTGCGTGACATCCGGTCGGAGGTGACATCCCGGAAAACCATGCTTCGCCTGGGTATAACTTCTGGAGCGTGGAAGTCGATGTGTGAATCTCCTGAGGCGCGGAAAGTATTTGCGTCTGCTTTGAAGGATCTGATTGAAAAATATTCGTTTGACGGGGTTGACCTTGATTTTGAATGGCCCGCAAATACGGAAGAAGGATTCAGAGGATATAATGAAACGGTCAGAGTTGTGCGGGAGGAGATAGGAGATGCTCCGGTCTTTTCCGTGTCGCTTCATCCCATTTCATATAAATTGTCGGAAGAGGCTGTTGCCGCACTCGATTTCATTTCTATCCAGGCTTATGGTCCCCGTCCTGTACGTTTTCCGTATGCGCAGTATGTCAAGGATCTTCAGGAAGTGCTGGAGTATGGCCTTCCTGCCAAGAAACTGGTGGCAGGAGTTCCTTTCTTCGGTGTGGAGAGCAACGGAAAGCTGGATACGGAGTCGTATTACGCTTTTGTCATGCAGAATCTGGTGAAGGATTCTGCTCAGGAGCGGGCTGTTTGCAGGGGCAAGGAGTTTCTTTTTGACGGGCAGGATGCGATCCGCAAGAAAACCCGTTATGCGCTCGGCCTTGGCCTGCGAGGAATGATGAGCTGGGATCTTGCGACAGATATGCCCGTTACTGACCGGCGCTCGTTGCTGAGAGCCATGAACGAAGAAATAGAAATTGGAAGACAACACTCAAAAAAATAAATATCATGAAAAAACTGAATCGTTTGACAGCAATGGCTTGTCTGTGTCTGGCGGCTCTCTCCGCTCAGGCGCAGGAAGAGCATTATTTTGTGAAGCATCTGAATTTCCCTCCGGGGAGTTCGCTCGAACAGAAAGTGGATATGGCTGCCCGTCTGGTTCCTACTCCGCAACAGCTGGAGTGGCAGCAGATGGAGCTGACCGCTTTCCTGCATTTTGGTATCAACACGTTTACCGACAGGGAATGGGGAGATGGAAAAGAAGACCCCGCGTTGTTCAACCCTACGGAACTGAATGCGGAACAGTGGGTGAAGAATCTGAAGGAGGCAGGCTTCAGAATGGTGATTCTCACCGCCAAGCATCACGACGGGTTCTGTCTGTGGCCTACCAAAACGACGAAACATTCGGTGGCCTCCTCGCCCTGGAGAAACGGAAAGGGTGATGTGGTGAAGGAACTGCGCGATGCTTGCACGAAGTATGGCATGAAGTTCGGCGTATATCTGTCCCCATGGGACCGCAATGCCGAGTGCTATGGTGATTCTCCCCGATACAACCGGTTCTTTATAGAACAGCTTACCGAACTGTTGAGCAATTATGGAGAGGTGCATGAAGTGTGGTTTGACGGTGCCAACGGAGAAGGTCCCAACGGAAAGAAGCAGGTTTATGACTGGGATGCTTTCTATAAGACGATCCAGCGTTTGCAGCCGAAAGCTACAATGGCGATCATGGGAGATGATGTGCGCTGGGTTGGAAACGAGAAGGGACTGGGGCGCGAAACAGAGTGGAGCGCGACAGTGCTTACTCCCGGCATTTATGCCCGTTCAGAAGCGAACAACAAGGCGCTGGGTGTGTTCCCGAAGGCCGCAGACCTCGGAGGCCGCCAGATATTGTCGAAGGCAGGCGAACTGTTCTGGTATCCTTCGGAAGTAGATGTTTCCATACGTCCGGGGTGGTTCTATCACGCTGCGGAAGACGGCAAAGTGAAGAGCCTGAAACAGTTGTCGGATATTTATTTTCAGTCGGTAGGGTATAATTCCGTGCTGCTTCTGAATATACCTCCCGATCGCCGCGGTTTGATTCATGAAAATGATGTGGAGCGGCTGAAAGAGTTTGCCGCTTATAGAGAGAAAACCTTCGGTGTAGACTATACCTCAGACGGGAAGGGATTGTGGCAGGCCGGATCGGGAGCCAGCCGTGAATACAGTCAGAAGCCGGATGCAAAAATCAATGTGGTCTTGCTGCAGGAAGACATTTCCAAAGGCCAGCGTGTGGAAGCTTTCAAGGTAGAAGGGCTTGTAGGCGGACAGTGGAAGTGTTTGGGAGAAGGCACTACCGTAGGCTACAAGCGGATGATCCGTTTCCCGGAAGTAAGTGCCGAAAGGCTGAGAATAACCGTATTGTCTTCCCGGAGAAAGGCGAATATCTGTAATGTGGCTTCTTATTACGCCGGGCCGATCGCGGACGAAACCGGAAAGGCCAAGTGGAACGACTTGCCGCGCGACGGATGGACGGTGGTGGACAGCCAGCCGCTTGCCGTTGATCTCGGGCAGGAAGTCACCTTGTCTGCTTTCACTTATGCTCCGCGGAACGAAACCGCCACTCCGGCAATGGCTTTCCATTATAAGTTCTTTATCAGTTCCGACGGGAAAAGCTGGATTGAAGTCCCCACCAACGGAGAATTCAGCAACATCATGCACAACCCGTTGCCGCAGACCGTTACTTTCGGCAAGCCGGTCAAGGCACGCTATATCAAACTGGATGCTACGGCTCCTGCCGGCGGAAAGGCGGTTGTCGGGATGGATGAACTTGGAGTAACCTTAGTCAAATAAAGCAATATATCATGAAACATCGTCTGTTTTTAACTTTTCTGTTTTTCTCAGTCTGTGCCTTGAATGTCTTTGCACAACTGTCGTTCGATAAGAATAAATTGTATGTGCTGGTTCCTTCGGGGATGCCGGACAAGGTGGTCGGCTGCAAGTCTGCCGGACAGTCCGTGGTCTTGCTTTCTCCGGACGAAACGGACAAAATGCAGCAGTGGAGTGTCAGCGGTCTGTCGGGCAGTTGCCGCTTCATCAACCCTTTTGTGAACCTGAGTATTCATGCCCGCTCCGACAACAAGGTGGGGGTGACTGAGAACAACGGTTCGGACGAGTCGCAGCTTTGGCTGGTGGAAGCGGCGGGCAAATTTGTGCGTCTGGTTCCTGCCAATACCCCGGAGCTGGTGATGGTCTGCCGCAAGGACGGTTCGCTTGCGCTGGCGGACAAGAAAAAGGAAGGCAAGTCGGCAGCATCTTTGTTTGCAGTCAAAGCAAGCGGCATGCCTTTGCCCGCTTCTTTCCGTGTAGAGGATGTGGCCCGCGAGAAAGTGTACTGGGAAGATGAAACGCGTTTTGCGGAAAACAAGGAAACGGGGCACGCCACTTACATGCCTTATCGGAGTGCCGGCGAAATGCGTGCTGACAAAGACTATTACCAGACCCCATGGGTCTACTCCAAAAGTTCGGCTTTCTGTTTGCTGAACGGCGACTGGAGCTTTTATTTTGTGCCGGAACCTTCGCAGCGTCCGTCAGACTTCTATAAGGATAGCTTCGACGTGAGCGGATGGGACAAGATTCCCGTACCTTCCAACTGGGAGATGCAGGGATACGACCGTCCCATTTACGCGAATGTGGAATATCCCCATTCAAACACTCCTCCCTACATCAACGCCCGCAAAGGCTTCAATGACGGAGGAAAAAATTACGGCATTAATCCGGTAGGTTCTTATGTGCGTTTCTTTGAACTCCCTGAAGGGTGGGAAAAACAGCGCACGTTTATCAATTTCGGAGGAATCTACAGTGCCGCGTTTGTTTACCTCAACGGCCATTATGTAGGGTATACGCAAGGTTCGAACAATGTGGCGGAGTTTGATCTGACCGCTTATCTCCGTAAGGGTACAAACCGTCTGGCCGTGCAGGTGTTCCGCTGGAGCGACGGTTCGTATCTGGAATGCCAGGATATGTTCCGCATGAGCGGCATTTTCCGTGACGTATATCTTTACAATGTGCCTATGGTCAGCGTGCGCGACCATTACATCACCTCTTCTTTGGATGCTTCGAAGAACTTTGCGGCGGGTGAGATGAATGTGGAACTGACACTTGACAACCGCAGCCGTTTGAGCGGAGAGAAAGAGCTGGTTGTCCGTCTGCTTGATCCTTCGGGCAGGCTGGTTGCAGAAAAGCAGGCTCATGCAGCTTTTGCCGCGAAAGATACCCTTTGCAAGACGCAGGTGTCGTTCAGCCTGAGCGGGCTGCTGCCCTGGACGGCCGAAACGCCGAACTTGTATACGGTGGAAGTTATCCAGCGTGAGGGGGGAAAGGATGAAATGGCATTCTCCACGAAATACGGTTTCCGTGACATTCAGATCAAGGGTTCTTTGGTGTATGTCAACGGGCAGCGTGTGTTCTTCAAGGGTGTGAACCGGCATGATACGCATCCCCGCTACGGCCGTGCCGTGACTGTGGAGTCGATGTTGCAGGATGTGCTCATGATGAAGCAGAACAATATCAACACGATCCGTACGGCGCATTATCCCAATGCGGCCAAAATGTATGCCATGTTCGACTATTACGGATTGTATACGATGGATGAGGCTGATCTGGAGGATCATGCCAATCAGTCTATCAGTGACATGCCGTCGTGGATACCGGCTTTTGTGGACCGTGTGGACCGTATGATTTTGCGCGACCGTAACCATCCGAGCGTTATCTTCTGGAGCCTGGGAAACGAAGCCGGAGGCGGAAGCAATTTCCAGGCTTGTTACGACGCGGCGAAGCGTCTTGATTCCCGTCCGGTGCATTACGAGGGAACACGCGACGGAAAACCTTTCGGGGGAAACCGCTTCAGCGATATGTATTCGAAAATGTATCCGGGCATGGCATGGATGGACGAGTATGTGAATTCGTTTGACAAGCCGATGTTCATTTGCGAGTATGCCCATGCGATGGGGAATGCCATCGGAAATCTCCGTGAGTATTGGGAGAGCATCGAAGGGAGCTCTTCTGTTATAGGAGGAGCCATCTGGGACTGGGTTGACCAGGCAATTTACGAGCCTCATGAAATGAAGAAGGGCATTTATCGCCTGCATACCGGATATGACTTCCCCGGCCCGCATCAGGGAAATTTCTGTTCAAACGGAATTATTCCGGCTACGCGTGAGGAAACTCCCGAGCTGAAGCAGGTGAAAAGGATTTATCAGTATGTCGGTTTCTGCCTGGCAGCAACGGACATGGAGAAGAATTCGGTGGAGGTGCAGCTGCGAAACAAATACAATTTCCTTTCGCTGGACGATTTCTATTTGCGCTGGGAAACGGTTGCTGACGGATGTGTGGCGGCTGCCGACAGCATCGGTCTGGATGCGGTTGCTCCGGGGAATTCGGCTGCCGTGCTGCTGAACCTGAAAGGTGTCAGCCTGAAACAGGCAGAGAAGGATGGAAGAGAGGTGATGCTGAACTTGTATGTATGCCGCCGTGGAGCAACGGCGTGGTGCAAGTCCGGTCACGAAGTGGCACGGATGCAGTATGAACTGGTTTCGCGCCGCGGTTTGCCTGAACTGGAAGCCGGCAAAGGCGGCAGATTGAAGGTTGCTGACGATGGCGGAAAGATAGCGGTGAAGAACGAAAGAATCGAAGCTGTATTTGACAAGGCGACGGGACGCATGACTGCGCTTGTGATGAACGGGAAGCGTATAATCAGCGGGGGCGAAGGATTCGTGTACGACAACCATCGCTGGATTGAAAACGATTTGTTCAAGGATACTTCCAACGGACTGGATTCTGTCGGAACATGTGAAGCGGTGAAGAAAGGCAAAACTGTGGTTGTCCGTACTTCACGCACCGGAAAGTTGTGCGATACGGAGATTGTCTACACTTTCGTTCCGGGAGGATCGTTTGATGTGGATGTCCGCTTTGTGCCGCACACGGCTGATTTGCGCCGCGCTGGTTTGGTTTGCGGCATTGATTCGACGATGAGCAATGTGAACTATTATGCTCTCGGACCGTGGGAGAATTATGTTGACCGGAAAGACGCTTGTTTTGTAGGCCGCTATTCGGCTACGGTTGACGGAATGGTTGAAGAGTATATGAAGCCTCAGTCGATGGGCAACCGTGAGGGCTTGCGTGAACTGACCTTGACCGACGCTAGCGGCAAGGGTATATGTATCCGTACGGAAGGCAATGTGTCGTTCTCTGCGCTGCGCTATACGGATGCCGATCTGATGAACGGCAAACACGTTTGGGAGCTGCGCGAAAGGCCTTATATCGTGCTTCATCTGGATGCGGCGATACGGGGCATAGGCAATGCGAGCTGCGGACGTGACGTGGATACGTTGCCCAAATACCGGGTGCCGGAAAGTCCGATGGCTTATAAGCTGCGTATCAGTGCCTGTGAGTAACCTCGCTCTCAGGCTGCCGTAAAGACAAGAAAGCACAGGGAAATCCATCCGACGCGGACGGTGTACCCTGTGCTTTCTTGTCTTTTTTGTCTTTGTGCTTTTCTGGTGTCATGTGCATTCCGGCGGGCCGGTTTCCGTCTTTCTTTCCGGCTGGTTGAATGAGAAATGCAGGCTGCTGATATGCGGAAGGACGGACATTTTCTTTATCTTTAGCCTGGAGATATACATCTTCAGGCTAGAGATGCATGTCTTCAGCTTAAAGATACACATCCTCAGGCTGGGGATAGAGTACATTCCGCGGATGTTTTCGTTCCCGCTGTCTTCTTCTTGGGGAAGCCTAGAAGAGGAGGGGCAAATAAAAAGAGGCCCCGGAGATGGAGGGAGAATTTTTGCTCCCTGCGCTCTCTGCGGCCTCTTGGGGAAGTATTGGTGAACCTATTGAAATTATTCTGCGGCTTTGATAATCAGCGGTTCAGTGTCCGAACTGTTTTCAGCAAACTGATATGCCGTACATCCGGCTGTGGAGGCGGCAGCGTTCATTTCGCTTGCTTTTCCTTTCAAGTCCGCTGTTGAAATGGGGGCAAGGTCTTTCAATGTGGGAATGTCTGTATTGACCGGATTGTTTATGGCCGCAACTCCTTCCTGCGTGTAGAAACAAGCTGTATATGCGGGTGCGCTTGCTCCTCCGCAATCTCCCTGTATGCCGCCCAGCTTGTTTGCTGTTTCCGGGAGTGTGAATGTTGTATAGCAGGAACTGATTTGTACTTTTGTATTAAATGTCTTTCCGATCAATCCTCCTACGTTGGAGCTTGAGAAGCCTCCCTCCTTTATGTTCAGACTACCGGAAGCATAGCACAGCGTGATGCTGCCCGGATTCGGAGATTGTATCTGTCCTACCAGGCCGCCGATGCTTCCCATTGCTACATCAAAGGTTGCTGACGCGCTGCTTGCGCTGATTGAGCCTGATGCAAGCCATCCTACAAGTCCGCCTATATTGGGGTTTGGCGTTGTTCCTGTTGTAGAAACGGTGACGCTGGAGCTGACGGATGAATTTGTTATTTGTTGCTTGCCCGCAGCGTTGGGCGTTTGTCCCAGAAGTCCGCCTACATTTACCTTGTAGTTACTGCAATCAACCGATAAGCTTACATCTGACTTTCCGACTTTGCAATCGGTGATGTTGCCTGTGGTGTTTCCAATCAGTCCTCCTGCCATTCCGTCGGCTGAAACCGTTATATTGATCGTTCCCGATTCAAGTGTACATCCGGCAACCGTTCCGCTGTTGGATGCGGCCAAGGCTCCGGCGGTGTTGGCAGAAACATTCATGTTGATATTTGATATCGTAATGTTTTCCAGCGTTCCGTTGTTGGTAAGTATCAGTCCGGCCGAAGAGCTTTCCGCAGTGCTGATTGTCGCGTTTTCGAATGTAAGGTCCTTGATTGTTCCCCCGTTTGTCTTGGCGAAACAGCCCTTCATGTTTTTGAATGTGAATCCGTTTCCGTTGAATGTTCCTGCGAAGAAGTCGATGGCTTTCCATTCTTTTCCTTCAAAGTCGACTTCCTTAGTCCAGGAGTCTTCGTCGCCCGGAACGGCCATTAGAGTGACGGTCTTGGATTTTGCGGCTTCGTCGGCACTCCATTTGATGAGTCCGTCCAGGTTGTAGATGGTGGCATTGCCTTCTTCGTCGGCAACATATCCCTCTTCCGGAATGCGGAAGTTGTCGAGTTCGCAAGTGATTTTGTATCTCTTGCCTGCTGCAAACTGATAGGCGGACGCTTCCATGTCCATGCCCGTCTTTTCATTCATGTCTTTCAGGGCGACATTGCTCAGGATTGTGATTACCTGCTCTTCATCCTTCGAGTTTACGACTGTAGCTTTCAGGGATATGCCTGTTTCTCCGTTTATTTTGTTTGCATCGGCATTATACTGCGTTGGAATGATATTCAAGTAGCCGTTCAGCGACGCATTGGGAGCAACAGTCTGGTCGCTCATGTTCAGCGAAAGGCTTTTGCGCATGTCTGATACGCTTTCCACCTCACCGTTGCTGTTGATCTTCATTGCGCCGGGAAATACCTCGCCGTTGCTTTCAACAGTGATGCGGCGGACCTTCAGGTCTTCTTTCGCAACGTTCTTCAGGTCGAACTGAAGTGTGGCTGTCAGCGGAGCAAATTCGAGGTCGGGAATCGCGCCGTCCGTTACGTTCGTGGTGGCCACCATGAAAGAGTAGGTGCCAAGTTCTGCATTGCCTGCAGCCTGCGTGCATTCTGCGGGGATAGCAAATGTGGCGATTTCATCGAATGTGCTTGCCTCCTTGAAGGGATAGACTGCCACCAGTTTATGGCCGTCAACCAAAGGCATCCTTCCTGCAAATTCCGCTGTAGCCGCAGGCGCAGATCCGTCGTATCCCGTGCTGATTGTGAAGTTGTATCCTGCGCCTTCTTTCTGTTCCCATACGGTGAAGGCATCCTGTGCGTTCCATGCGTATGCTTCGTTCTGCCAGTTCGCGCGTGTTTCAAAAGTCTTGAGTGACTTGATTGTGGCATTTACGGTGCAGTCCACAGCTTCTGCCTGAGAGCTGCTTCCTTCGCCTCCCGTATTGAGGTCGATTATCTTTTCTTCCGAACAAGAGCCCAGTGCGATCACACTGCCTAAAAGTCCGGCATTCATCAGGTGTTTAAACTTTTTCATATCAATATCGTTTGTAAGGTTATTTATTCAACTGTCAGTTCGTCAAAATAATAGCGTGCAGGCTGTCCCGGCCGCATATAGTGTTCGGGAATGCACTTGCCGTATCCTTCCGTCTTGATGCGCACGTATCTCGCTTGTTTTCCTTTCACGTCGAATGCGATGTCTTCAATGTAGTTTCCTTCCTTGAAGATTTCGTCTTTGTCAAATGTCTTTTTGCCGGCTTCCGTGAAGCGTCGGTTGTCTTCCGAGAGTTCCAGCGTAATCTTTTTCGGCTTGTGGACAGCCATTCCGTAGTTTGTCAGGCATCCCAGCGTCACTTTGCCGATTGTTTCCGTCTGGCCGAGATCCACGGTGAACGAACTTTGTTCGAGCTTGTCCCATGTACACCATTCAAAGTCCGACTGGCGCAGGCTTCCTCTCACTCCGTTAGTCAGCAGCGCTGTCTGAGGGTTGCTGCTGATCACTTTCTTTCCGGTAGCCTTGTTGCGCAGCAGCGGCAGTTCAAGTGTCTTGCCCATCTGCTTTCCGTCTTTGAAGGTTGCGCACTTCAATGTCATCGCCTTGTCTGTCAGCAGAGAATCCTTGAATAGGGGAGATTCCGCAGCAGGTTCTGTTCCGTCGACGGTATAGCGGATTTCCACATCCGTGCGTTCGCATTCCAGTTTGATGTTGAGTTTTCCGTTCAGCGGAGTTACCTTATGCTGGATGTTGAACATCGATTTTGCATAGACGATGCCTTTCGCGTCCAGATGCGCAAGGTAGTTGTCGAGTGCCTTCTGGAAAGCTTCCCAGTCTTTGGAGCCTTCGGGCGACCAGGCCACTTCTGCTGCGGCAGCCAGGCGGGGGAAGGTCAGGTAAGTAACGTCCGAGGGCTTGTAGCAGAACTCAGTCCACATGCATGCCTGTATTCCTTTCAGCAGATCCTTGTATTCAGGCTTCCAGTCTTTCTGTACAGGTTCAAAGTTGTATACATCCTTTAATGTGTTGTTGCCGAAATAGGTGGTCGGCTCAAACCATTGCGGTCCCTGGTAGCGAATCAGATAAAGCACGCGTGCAGGAGCCATGATGAAAGGATGTCCCTCTTCGGCAGCTTTCAGCGCAGCTTTTCCGTATCCTTGCCAGCCGAAAACGACCGTGCCTTCCGGAACCTTGCTGTTTGTCAGCTCGTCCCATCCCATCATTGTCTTTCCTTTGCTCCGGATATACTCGTTAAGCCGGCCCATGAAGTAGCCTTGCAGGTCTTCTTCGTTTGCCAGTTTCTCCCGGCGCATCCGTTCCTGGCAGAGCGGGCACTGTTTCCAGTACGTCTTGGCCGCTTCGTCGCCGCCCATGTGAATGTATTGCGAAGGGAAGAGATCTGCCAGCTCGTCGATTACTCCTTCGAGAAACCTGAATGTTTCTTCTTTTCCTGCACAATAGATGATTGACGGGTGCTTTCCTCCCAGTCCGGGCAGAACCGTGATGGGTGTCTTTACAACCGGACAGGCGAGTTCGGGGTAAGCGGCAAGTGCAGCGCATGAATGAGCCGGCACGTCGATTTCCGGAATCACCTCAATCTGCCGTTCGGCTGCGTAAGCGATGATTTCTTTCATCTCGTTCTGCGTATAGAATCCGCCGACCGGAGTCTTTTCTCCCGGCTGCTGGTTGCGTCTTGCATAGAACGGCTGTTCGTCGCGGTCCACGCGCCATGCGCCCACTTCTGTCAGTTTGGGATACCGTTTGATTTCGAGCCTCCATCCGGTGTCATCCGACAAATGCATATGCAGTTTGTTGAGTTTCAGCATGGCCATACAGTCGATGAGTTTGATCACCTCATCTTTCGGCATGAAAAACCGTGCCACATCCAGCATCAGTCCGCGATAGGCGAAACGGGGCTTGTCGTCTATTTTCATGGGCGGTACGGTCCAGTTTGCTTCCACCTGTCTGTTTCCGTCAATTGCCGGAGGCAGCGACAGACGCAGCGACTGAAGCGCATAGAAGAATCCGGCCGTGTCCGCCGACTTGATTTCAATCTTTTTCGGAGTGACGTTCATCGTGTAGGCTTCCGGTGCGAGCGATTTGTCTGTGACAAGGCTGATATCGCCCTTTTCCTTGTTCCCCACATCGACTTTGGGCGTGAATCCGGCAGATTGAGCGAACAGTTCGGCAAAATTCCGTGCCGCTGCGGCCTGTGCTTCATTTTCTACCGCAATGCTTGTGCTGCCGGAGAATGTGAAGCCTTTTCCATGATCTTGTTCCATTGCCACAGGTTTCGGCAATATGCAGCTTTCCGTCGGCGGCTTGTCGTTTCCGCATGACAGAAGGAGCGGCAAAGCCAGTCCTGCGAACAATATGCTGTTAAACTGTTTTCTTGTCATTGATTCAGTAAGGTTAAAAAGGCGGACAGCCTTTCTGCATTTCCTGATGCTGAGTCAAGATTGTCCGCCTGGTTTGATTAGTACAGAATTATGGGATTGAATTGCTTCCCGTGCGTGTTGTAGGTGTTGTCGGTGTAGAATCTTACCCAGTCGATTTCCATTCTTGGAATCGGAGAGTCGGCACCGCTGTATTGTGAAGTTCTGGCATCCTGGTATGTGATGCCGGCGTATGCCGCAGATTCGGAATCGTTTGGAGCTACCTTGCCCAAGAACATCATGGTAAGCAGCAGATGCAGGCCTTCATCGTTTATCTGGTCTGTGAACGGCCACTGATACCCGTTCTTTTCAACCTCTGCTTTTGTAATGCGGATGGTTTCTATTCCGTTGATACCCATAGTAACCGTTTCGTTGTCGAGCCATTCTGTCCAATAGATATTGAACTGGTCTACTGTGCCGCTGAATCCGACTCTTTTAGCATCGATTGTGGGGTTGTAATGTTTGTTGTCAACGATTGTTCCCACGTGGAATGTCTGTTCCACAGTATTGGCATTAGCGAGTGTATTGTTTTCCATCACGTCGATTTCGCCGTAAGCAGGCCAAACGACCCATGGGTTATCTCCTCCCTGTGCCTGGTTTCCCTGAAGCCATATGCCCGGCAACATTCTGGCCTTGGCGCCACGGATACGTGCTCTTACTTCAATGCGCATGCCCGGATAGATACGTATATTCTGGGGCGCGTAATTATGGTTGTTGGTGTTGTTCGAATTAAATTTGTTTGCATACAGTGCAGACGTTCCGAAATTAAAGGTTTGCTGGTTGCGTTTGGATTTTGTCTGTTCTTTCAAGGTTATCATCCGCAGATATCCTTCAGACGTAATCCATGTATATCTTGCGTTGTCGACAGCACCTCCTGTTTCTACAGCCTGTGTGTTCTGATCTGCGAATCCTTGCGGATAATCTTCATTTGTCCAACTTCCGTCATTGGTCTTTGTCGGCTTTTTGCAGAAAGCCACATTATGGAATTCGTATGCTCTGTAAAATTTCCATTTTCCTTCGGGCAGCACCTTGCCGGCGTTGGGATGCGGATCGCCTTCGCGCATGAGTCTGTAGCTCTGTGACGGTCCCCAGGCTTCTATATCTTTCTGCCGGGCTTCTGAAACATACATTTCATCCGCGTCTTCATACAGCCAGCGTTCGTCCATAATCTGTGTACCCATTCCTTTGTGAATGTCGATTTTGGTAATCTTCAACCGGCCTGCGCTCAGCGGATAAGTCTGCGAGTTTGTTTCAAAGTTAATGTCGAACGTTTCGTCTTCCGTTGTTTTCGGGTCGCTTTCCATTGTGATCGGGTCGCTTTCGGCCGTACTGCTTCCGGCAAGAATTACCAGTTGGGAAGGCATCTCGTCAACCTTGTCTTTCAGTCCTGTCCCCGGAGTGACTTTAACGGTAACGTCTTCTTTCACGGGCACATTGACCGAAGCCACCAGTGTAAATGTCTGGTTTTCTCTGACCTCATTGTCCGCATTGTTCTTCAGAGAGATTGTCGTATAGTGGTAGTCGGCCACCTGTACGCTCTGCGAAGCATTGCCAATTGTATATCCGCGTGCGAAAGCGTTCAGATTGACGGCATAGGAACCGGAGATTCCTTCTTTCTTGACCGGGATTGAGATTGTTTTGGAGGATTCGCCTTTGCCGAAGACAATTGCTGACGGAAAATTCTCGAACAGGGTAGTGGCATCTTCCAGTCCGTTGGCTGTCACGTTCAGCTTGATGTCGAATTCTTCGTTGGCGGTTTGGCTTTCTTTGTCCGTAACGTCAAAAGTAATATACATGGTTTCGCCCATGGCCAGATTGTTGTTGTCTACCGTCATAGTCAGGTCGACAACTTCTGCCAGCGGAGCCACTTTGTATGTGTCCTCGCATCCTGCCAGTCCCGCTGAAAGGAGTAAGGAAAAAGCTCCGCACATATAGTTGATAAATGAATGTTTCATAGTTTCTTTTTCTTAAATCTGATTTGAATTGACTTTCAGCATATGATTACCAGTTAGGGTTTTGCTTCAACAGTTTGTTCAGTGCCAGTTCGTCCGGAGAAATCGGCATCAGATAATCTCTGTCTGCATGGAACTGATATCCGTTGGGCAAACGTCCTTGCAGCGGGTCGAGCCATCCGTTTACATCGGTCAGCAGTCTTCCCAGCGCGTTGGCGGTTTCAGTGTCGCTTGTGTTGAACGATTTGTATAAAACACCGTCATGGCCTAAATATGCGCCGCGTCCTCTTTGGCTTACGATCAGCTTTTCGCCTTTCCAGCGCATCAGGTCATCCAGGCGGAAGCCTTGGAGTGCAAGTTCTGAGCGGCGTTCGCGTCTTATTTCCTGCATGTTCGGCGTCAGCTCGTAGCCAAAGTCTGAGAAATGAGGGTCTTTGCCCATATCGTTTGGCTTCACATAAGTTACTCCTGCGCGTTCACGCAACAGTTTCAGCGTCTTCTCCAAAACGGTGTCATCACATTTCTTCAGTTCTTCAGCCGCTTCTGCATATGCGAGCAGTGCTTCGGAATAGCGGAAGATAACGAGTCCCGTATCCCAGAACGAATCTCTTGTGTAGGTCGTGTCAACTCCCAATGCGGTATGGAATCCGGTCAAGTTGCGTCCGTTGCCGTCACCGTTCAGATAAGGCGAAAGAATTTCCGCGTTCGATTGCTTTTCTTCATCCGTTGTGGCGTCTTGGATGAATTCCTTCACGCACATCGGGCGAGTTATGGTGGCTGATCTGAACTTGTGTCCGGTGCTCATCACTGTTTCCGTCAGGCGCGGGTCGCGGTTTTCGAACATCACGTTGAAGTCCTTGTACTTTGCATCTGTCGGGTTGATGAATGTTCCGTCTGCATTCAGGTAGTTGTCTACAAGCGATTTAGACAGGCCTGCCGCCCCGTCCGTATCAACGATGCCGCCAGCCAATGAGGGAACTACGCTGTTGTATACACCTTCTGCCATCGAATATTTCTTCCAGAAAACGGCTTCGGGCACATTGCTGTAGTCCTTCTGGTTGAACATGTGCGCAAACGCGTCGGCAGGAGTCGTGGCACCGAACGGATCGGTATCTTTGGTGTTGAGCGTGATGCCCGCCTGGAACAGTTCATCTCCCCAGGTGATTACCTGGTTGAAGAAATATTCCGACTCGTTTGTCTGAGCTGCAAAAGCGTCGTTCGCATGGTATTTTTCCCACGATCCTTCATAAAGGGCAACGTTCATGGCAAGAATCATCGCGGCCTCTTTGTTGATCCGCAATCCCTTGTATTCGCTTCTGCCGTGCAGCAGTCCTTTTGCCGTGGTGAGATCTTGCAGGATAAACTTGGCCACCTCATTGCGCGGTTTCTGCGGAATCTGCAGTCCTTCAATTGTTGCGTTTTCATCCCAGAACGCATCCATCAGCGGAATGTTCCCGAATCTTTTCAGCAGATAGAAATGCCAGTAGGCTCTCAGGAAATGAGCTTCTCCGCGGAGCGAACGCAGGTTATCGTTTTCTTCATCTTCACTGACCGTATAGTAGTGAAAGAAATAGTTCACGTCGCGCAGGTTCTGATATCCTGTAGACCAGTCGCTGGCTCCGCTGAAATTGGTGAACTCTCCGTTGAGGCGTTCGTCATACTGCTCGGCAAGGATGTTGTCGCTGTTCTTTTCTTCAGCGCGCACTCCCAGTCCGTATTGGTTGAATGTCGGTATCGCCATGTACAGTCCGTTGATATAGCTGCGTACCTGATTTTCGGTAGACAGATATGTTTCGTTGTTCGGCTCGGTCATCGGCAGCCTGTCGAGAAAATCGGAGCATGATGTCGTAGCCATTGCACTTGCCGCAATGAGTGATATTATCAGTGTCTTTTTCATCTTGTTTTCAATTAGAAAGTTAAATCAATTCCAAATACAAAGTTGCGGTTCATCGGATAAACTTTACCGTTACCGTTCTGAGTCAGGGCTGAAGTAAGTCCCGGAGCCTGTTCGTTGCTTCCTCCTGCCCATGTGTTGACCTGGTTCAGCGTTTCTGGGTCAAATGCGTTGGGCAGCTTGTCGATGGTGAACAGGTTGTCGCAAGTGAAATAAACTTTCAGGTTCTCCAATCCAAGATATTTCGTGACGTTCTTCTGGAACGTATAAGAGATTGTCAGGTTCTTCATACGCATATAAGCCGCATTCAGCAAATATCTTGTCGTATTGTATCCGGTGTTGACTTTCCAGTCAATGTCACCGCCTCCGGTCGAAGCGTCTGTCAGACGCGGAAGGTATCCGTTCGGATTTTCCGGGCTGAAGTGGTTGAGGTGTTCTTCAAAATAGTTTCTTCCTCCAAACAGGTACGTACTTCCGGCCATCGGGAAGTCGCGTTTTGCGACACCTTGCAGCAGGGTAGATACTTCAAAGCCCTTGTATCCGAGATTCAGGTTGATACCGAACGAATATCGTGGAGTGGTATTTCCGATAATCTGCAAATCTCCGTGGTCCGCCAGTGTTCCTTTTCCCGGATCTACCTTGCCGTCACCGTTTGAATCGATGAATTTCAGGTCGCCGCGTTCCCATTGGGTATTGGATTTGAAGAAGGACAGGTCAGTAGTTTTCAAGTATTCGTCCACTTCACGGTTGGTCATGAACAGGTCGTCTGCTGCATATCCCCAGATTTCACCGATGTCCATACCTTTATAATATCCCTTGTTCCGGTCAAGACCTGTGTGGTTGTTGTATATCAATCCTTCCGGATTATTGTATTCGGTGACTACCGCCTTATAGTCGAATACGTTGAATCCCACGCCATAGCTGAATCCGCATGCCAGCTGGTCTTGCCAGTGTACGGAAAGTTCCCAACCTCTGTTTCTCAAAGTTGCGTTGTTGACTTTGGCGCGGTCGTCCGGAATGATACCGCTGATTGAGGGGATCGCTTCTGCCGGTCCGATCATGTCGCGGGTTGTACGCTGGTAAATGTCGGCAGTAAGAGTCAGCCGGTCATCAAGCAGTGTAAGGTCCAGACCTAAGTTTGCGTTGTCAACCTTTTCCCAGGTGATGAAAGGACTTATCATGGCAGGAGTCATTGCGATGGTTCCTTTGGCGATGCTTCCGTCGGCTGCACCTGGCAGGAGCCATGCGTTCTGGTGCGCTGCATTCAATACCATTGTGCCGAGGTAATCGTATAGTCCCGCTCCGTTCTGGTTACCCAGACGTCCGTATGAAACGCGTACTTTCAATTGAGAGATCGGCAAGTTGAGATTCTTGAAATAGTCAGTGCGTGCAATGTCGTATCCTGCGGAGAACGAAGGGAAGAATCCCCAGCGATGCCCCGGAGCAAAACGTGAAGAGCCGTCATAGCGTCCGCTGAATTCAAGGAAATAGATGTTTCTCCAGTTCCAGTTCAGTCGTGCAAACGCTCCCATTGTAGCCCAGTGTTCTCTGTTGTCTCCGGCATACAGCACTCCGTTTGCATTGGCAAACGAGAAGATGTCTTCGCTCATCATGCCGTCCTTATAGGTATAGCCGTTCGAGTTGTTCTGCACTTCCCACTGGAAACCGGCCATTGCCTTGAAGTAGTGGTCGCCCCACTGGTGGGTATATGAAGAAGAAATGCTGGGCGACAGGTAATAGTTGAACACATTGCCTTTTGTATAAGAGCCGAACTGTGTGTTTCTCCATGTCATTCCCGGGTACTGATATCCTTGTCTGTTACCCGTAATAGTCTGTATCGTACCGTTCGGCAGAACTGTTTTCGGAAAGCCCATTTCAAGGTCGTTGTTTTCAACATCCAGACGCATCTTCATTTCTCCGACGATGTCCCATCCTTCCAGCGGTGTGATTGTGGCTGAGATAGACATTGCGTCAGAAATGCGGTTCTGGTTATATCTTGTATTTTCCATGTAGAGCATTTCGTTCCACGTAGGCAGGTTGTTCCGTTCTGCAGGAAGCTGCGTTACCTGAGTCGGGTAGCGGTCGGCGATTGTTCCGTAAAAGATTGTCTGGTTTGCCATCGGTCGTTTGATTATATTCACCGTAGCATTGTTGTTGAAGTTGAACTTCAGCCAGTCGTTGGCCTTGAACTGCAATTTGGCATTGACATTGTATTTGCTCAAATTGTCATCCACATGATCCATCAAACCTTCCTGATAAGTATATCCCATACCTAAATAGTAGGTTACTTTGTCTGTTCCGCCTGAAATGTTCAGGTTGTGCGAGTGGCGCAGTGCATTGTTTTTAAAGTAATAGTCGAACCAGTCTGTATTGGCATACTGATTATAATAAGTAGAAGCCCATCCGTCGCCTGCCTGGTTGATGTCAATGCCTGGAAACTCGGCAGAATAGGGATTCTGCATGAATCCTTGTATTCTTGCTATTGTTTCGTCGGAGAAGAGTGCTGTCTGTCCCGTATTGTCACGGATCTCGTTTATGTAGTTGGCGAAATCCAGGGAGTTCATGCTCTTAGGCATGTTGATGGCCGAACTGAATCCGACAGAACCGCGGTAGGTTACACGCGCCTTTCCGCTTTTTCCGCTTTTGGTGGTTACCAGAACCACACCGTATGCAGCGCGGGCACCGTAAACAGCGGCCGCAGAGGCATCCTTCAAGACAGAAATACTTTCAATGTCGGAAGGGTTTACGTTCTGCATGCTTTGTTCAACACCGTCGACCAGCACATAAGGCTCACCTCCATTGATAGAACCGATACCGCGGATGTTGAATTTGATCTCTGCACCGACTTCACCGCCTACACCGTCAGCGGCCGCATCCGAAGCGAAGTTCAATCCGGCTACGTTACCTTGCAGCGCGCTGGTCAGGTCGGTTACCGGACGGTTTACGATCGCTTCCTGATCTACAGTTGCCACGGCTGCGGTAATCGTGTTGCGTTTCTGGGTACCCATACCGACAACGACTACTTCGTCCAATGTCTGGGAATCCTCCTTTAAAAGAACATTGATTTTTGTCTGGTTCTTTACGGGCACTTCCTGTGTCGCATACCCGATGAAAGAAAAGACAAGAACAGATTTGTTACTTGGCACTTCTATCGAATAATTTCCGTCCAGATCGGTTATTACTCCGGTTTTTGTGCCTTTTACTTGTACATTTACTCCCGGAATGCCGAAATTTGTTTCATCGGTCACTTGTCCGGAAACTACCTTCTGCTGGGCAAAAGCGTCGATGGCTCCAAGCATCCCGAGCAGCGGTACTAAGAAGAAAACTGCAAGTTTCTTTCTCATACTTTCCATAGCTTAAATTTTAACATTGTTTGAATTTTATGCTCAACAAAAATATTGCTAATAGAGGCAGGAGCATTCCAAATAAAGTCATTTAAACTTCAAAATTTGGTTATTTGTTCCGGGCGGATAAAAATGGAAGTGCTTGCGGATGATATTGAAAGCAGCTTTTGTTTCTGGAGTGCCGCATTTCTCCTCTTTATATTCCGGTACGTTTGGATTTTGATAAAAAACTTTTAACTTTGTATTTAGACTTACGAAAAACATAAAAATGAAAAAAGTTCTGAAAGATATTTTTATCTGTATAATGATAGTCCTTGGGGGCTGCCCGGCTTTTGCGCTTGATGCCGTTCATTATGTATTCCAGCCCATTTCCGACGGGGCAGTCCCTCTTTCCGAAGTGAACTGCATTTACAAGGAGCCTAACAGTTATGTGTGGATAGGAACACCCAAGGGGCTGTATCGTTACGATGGAGGGACGATGAAGTCATACGTTCATGCTGAGCCGGAAAATTCTTTGCCTGAAAATGTGATATGGGACATACTTGCTGACAAAGAGGAGAATCTTTGGGTGCTTACGCCAGGCGGAGTATGTATTTATAACAGACAGGACGACTGTTTCCGGACAGTTGCTGATTCGGAAGGACGTACGGTGACGGCCTTTTCCGCGTGCCTTGCTGATGATATCTTGTATCTGGGCGGAAAAGATATCGTCTACCGTTACGATGCAAAGGCGCATTGCGCGGTTCCGGTTGCGGAACTGAAAACAAAGAAACGGCTTCGGATAGACGGTATGGTTCCCCTCTCGTCCCAACTTCTGCTGTGCAAGAACATGGATGAAGGAGTCTTCATTCTTGACATGAATGCCAAGACCTTCACAAAAGCTCCCTATGACTGCTCGAAAGAAGTGTCGGCCATGCTTGTTGATGGGGAACGTGTCTGGATTGCTACGTATAATCACGGGCTGTCGTGCTTCGACAAGTTGTCCGGGAAGCGGACTGGCTTTTATAATACGGTGAATTCGGATATGAACAGTAACGTCATACTTTCGCTCGTAAAGCAGGATTCGCTGCTTTGGATAGGTACGGACGGAGGTGGAATCAATATTCTGGATCCGGAAACAGGCAGCGTGAATATCCTGACTCACCGTCAGGCTGACGAGCGCTCGTTTCCCGGCACATCAATAAAAGTGTTGTATAAAGATAGCAATAACGCCATCTGGGCCGGGAGTGTACGCAACGGTGTCATCAATATCAAAAGGAGCATGGTCTGTACTTTTACAGACGTTCCTTTGGGGAGTCCGTACGGGCTGAGCAATCCTACCGTACTGTGCCTGTATCAGAAACCGGGTTCGCCTTATATATGGATTGGTACTGACGGGGAAGGAATCAACCGGCTTGACACGCGGACGTATACCTTTGCTCATTATCCGGAAACCCGCTATGCAAAAGTGGCTTCTATTGCTGAGTTTGGCGGAGGAAAGCTTCTGCTTTCTCTTTATACCCGGGGGTTCTTCTTGTTTGATATGGATAGCGGGAATCTGGAGCCTTTGAAAATGTCTGACAGTGAAATAAACAGGCTGCTCCTTTACAAAAGGCAGACTTTGAATCTGTTCAATGAGTCGGAAGGCAATATCCTGATGTTCGGGCGTCGCATTTACCGGTACGATGTCAGGACCGGGCGCATCGGGAAGATCGTTTCTCCGGAACTGCCTTATGTGGGCGGAAGCTTGCTCCCGGTCGGACAGGAGGGCGGTTATACGTATATGCGTGACAACAGAAACCTTTACCGTCTGGCCGTTGGCGGAGATAAGATGGAATGTTTGTCGGACTTTCCTTCGACAGAAATAATCAATTCCGCATCGCTGGACGGAGAGGGGAATGTCTGGATCGGTTCAAACGGAAAAATCATCCGCTTTGATATTGCCGGCAAACATTCGGAAGACGTGTACGCTGAGGCTTTCCGGGGAGTGAACAGTGTGATACGCGACGGCTCGGACCGCTTATGGATCGGCGCGAACAATAATCTTTATGTTTACTTTCTGAAGGAAAAACGTTTTTCCATGTTGGGGGAGTCCGACGGAGTGGCGCATAATGAATACCTGGGAAAGCCGATGCTGCGTGACAATGACGGCGACATCTACTTGGGCGGCATCAGGGGACTGCTGCATATAAGCCGTTTCTTCTCGTTTGACGAAACCGACAAGCCTTTGATAAGGCTGACCGGCGTACAGATAGATGGGGTTCCGATAAAGAATATCAGTTGGGACGGAAATCCGCATGTCAATTATCCTTGGGGAAGCAAGGCCTTGTCGCTGTTTGTCATGTCTGAAGAGAAAGATATTTTCAGAGAAAGGCTGTACAGACTTACGATGCAGAACGCTGGCGGAATACAGAACTTTGAGTCTGCCAGCCCGGAGATAAGCCTGCGTCTGCTGCCTCCGGGGGAGCATAAGATTTTCGTTTCCTGCAACAGACAGAACGGAGAGTGGACGGATCCAAGACTGCTGCTTACCGTTGATGCGCTTCCTCCCTGGTATCGGACATGGGTGTTCAAACTGGTTGCCCCTTTGCTGCTGATTGCTTTGATTTTTGCGGTTTCGGGAATGTATTACCGGAAAAAGACCAACCGGCTGAAACTTGCGATGAAAGAAAAAGAAAAAGATATTTATGAGCAGAAAGTGCGTTTCCTTATCAATATCAGTCATGAGCTACGTACTCCTTTGACTCTGATTCATGCCCCCTTGAAGCGGATTCTGCAAAACATGTCGCCTCAGAATCCTGATTTCCTTCCTCTTGGCAGAATCTATCGCCAGTCGGAGAAGATGAAGGAACTGATAGATATGGTGCTTGACTTGCGGAAGATGGAAACCGGGACAAGCAACATGCACTTCGAGCTTTATCCGATGAACGAATGGATTGAAAATACGGTCGGCGACTTTTACGATGAAGGAAAGGCAAGAGGGATTCAAATTGTTACGGAACTCGATCCCCAGATCCGGGCCGTTTGCTTTGACAAGGAGAAGTGTACAATCGTTCTGACCAATTTCCTGATGAACGCCATCAAGCACAGTCCGGAAGGAGGCACGATCCGGGTGGCTTCACGACTGGCGGAGGACGGAAAGGTGCGCATTTCTGTGTCTGATGAAGGAATGGGGTTGCAAGGCGTTGATTTGAACAAACTTTTTGTCAGATTCTATCAGGGGAACGAGGAACGTACGGGTACAGGAATCGGACTGTCTTACGCCAAAGTTCTTGTGGAGCTTCACAAGGGAAAAATAGGCGCTTCTGACAATGTGGGGAAAGGAGCCACATTCTATTTTGAACTGCCTTCTGACTTGCAGCCGGAAAAGGTTTCGTGTGAGTCCAAGCCTTATCTTAACGAACTGTTCAATGACACGGAAGAAAAGCTGGTGAGCAATAATGAAAGCAGCATCGATACGAAGAAATATACGGTGCTGGTTGTTGATGACAGCGATGAACTGCTTGATTTCTTGAAGGAATCGCTGGCGGGCTGTTTCAAGGAGGTCTATTCGGCTTCCGACGGTGAGGAAGCTGTGAAGATTTTAAAGAAATATCTTCCGGACATTGTGGTCAGCGACATCATGATGCCTAAAATGAACGGGTATGAGCTTTGCAGGTATATCAAGTCGAATATTGATTACAGCCATATTCCTGTTGTGCTTCTGACCGCCCGCAACGAAGAGCAGAGCTTGCAGGCGGGCTATAAGATGGGAGCCAACGCCTATGTCCCGAAGCCTTTTGAGGTGGAAACATTGCTTGAAATACTGAGAAGCAAGCTGAAGCTTAAGGAAGACATCAGGCAGAGGTATTCGCAGTCTGCATTTCTGCCGGAGCCTAAAGAGGCGGCATTCAGTGCCGTTGATGAGAATTTCCTGCTGAAACTGAACAAGACTATCAACGAAAACCTCAACAATCCGGAGCTGGGAGTCCCTTTCATCTGTCAGGAAATCGGCTTGAGCCGCACTTCTTTGTACAACAAGCTGAAGGCTGTTGCCGGAATGGGGCTGAACGACTATATCAACAAGATCAAGCTGGAAAAGGCAATTGTGCTGATAAAGACTACCGACATGTCTTTTGCAGAAATAGCAGATGTTACGGGATTTTCTACTGCGCGCTATTTCAGTACCACATTCAAGCAGTATACAGGATGCACGCCTACGGAGTATAAGGAGCAGTTTGCCAAAGGCAAGGAGTGACCTGTATAGGGATGTCTTTTGCTGGCTTAAGAATCTGGGTATAATATTGCTTGACCGGAAAATTCAGGCTCTGAGGCTGGTTGGGGAAAAAGCAGGCGAAAGCCGGCATTCGGCCAGGTTGATGGCTCTGAATGCCGGCTTTCGCTTTGGGACTCATTCAGAAGAATATCGCTTCAGGTCAAGGTTACTCCTTGTCCCTGTCGGGAGAAAAGCGGACCGGGTCATTGTATTGTTCCTGCAAGCGTTTCAGCTCTTCTTTCAGTTCGTTTGCAATCGGTTCGTATTCCTTCTGTCCGTAAAGGTTGTGCATTTCTGATGAATCCTTCGTCAGATCATACAGTTCCCACCAGTCGATGTCATTGTAGAAATGGATGAGTTTGTAGCGTTCTGTCCGTACACCGTAATGGCGTTTCACCATATGTTCTGCAGGGTACTCATAGAAATGGTAATACAGTGCCTTGCGCCAGTTTTCGGGCTTTTCTCCTTTCAGCAGCGGAAGCAACGATTCACCCTGAATGTCTTCCGGAACGGGAGCGCCTGCCAGTTCGAGGAAAGTAGGAGCGTAGTCAATGTTCTGCACCAGTTCCGTGATGTCCCCTTTGCGTGTAAAGTCTTTCGGAAGCCTCATAATCAGCGGGGTATGCATTGACTCTTCATACATGAAGCGTTTGTCGAACCATCCGTGCTCGCCCATATAGAACCCTTGGTCGGAAGTGTAGACAACCAACGTGTTTTCCAGCAGTCCGTTTTTTTCGAGATAGTCAAGCACACGCCCCACATTGTCGTCGAGCGATTTGACGGTTTTCATATAGTCGCGCATATACCGCTGGTACTTCCAGTTGGCAAGTTCCTTTCCCGAGAGGTTCTGTTTGTAGAAATCTTTGATAATCGGATCGTAGAACTTGTCCCAGGCTGCGCGCTGTGCTTTGTCCATGCGTCCCAGAAACGATTCATAGGTCGCTTTCAGGATGCTGTTCTTGTCGGGACGGAGCATTTTCAGGTCATAGATCAGATCCATGTCTTTGACTATGCTCATTTCCTGTGCAGCCGCTGCGGGACGTCCTTCATAATCATCGTAGAAGTTATCGGGCAGAGGGAAAGTCTTGTCTTCGTATAAAGCCAGGTTGCAGGTGTCGGCCATCCAGTTTCTGTGGATTGCCTTGTGGTGGATCAGCAGGCAGAACGGCCTGTCCTTGTCCCTCTTGTTTTCCATCCAGTCGATGGCGTCATCAGTGATCAGGTTTGTTATGTAGCCATGCTTCTGGATTGTATCGTTGTCTTGCGTTATGAAGTCCGGGTTGTAATAGCTCCCTTGTCCCGGCACGACTTCCCAATAGTCGAACCCTGACGGAAGACTCTCCAGGTGCCATTTGCCGATGACGGCTGTTTGGTATCCCGCTTTTTGCAGGAGCTTGGGGAAGGTTTGCTGCGAACTGTCGAATACGCAGGTCGTGTTGTCATAGAATTTGTTTGCGCACGAGTGCTTTCCTGTAAGCATACATGCACGGCTGGGGCCGCTCAGTGAGTTGGCTACGAAGCTGTTCGTGAATCGCACGCCTTCGTTGGCGATGCGGTCGAGATTGGGCGTTTCGGCATAAGGCGAACCGTAGCAGCTCATCATTTGAGCCGTGTGGTCGTCTGTCATGATGTAGACGATGTTGTACTTTGGGGTCCGCACATCTTTCCTGTTCTGGCATGCTCCTGTCAGGAACACTAATGCCGCTGCCCCGCTTAATAAGGCGATGTTTTTCATTGGCTGTAAATTTTGTGATTCTTGAATGCACAAATTTACATTTATATTTCTTTCTTGCAAAGATCGGAGCCGACATTGGCGGCCGAATGGTCATATTTGGTAGTTTATTGGTGATTATTGGTATTGTGCGGCTGGCATTGGCGCGTGATAAATGGAAACCAAAATCTGTTGTATATTTGATTTATGATTATCTTTGCGGGCGAATTGCATGGCTGCGTGCGGCTGTGCCGGAAAATTCCGCATCCGCGGTCGGACAGCCGGAGGTGGCGCAGGCAGAAATGAACAGTAAAAAAACAGTAATTTGAATATATGGACTTTTTTCACATTCCTTCGTTTGTAACGATTCTCGATTTTGTCGGGACGTTTGCTTTTGCCATCAGCGGCATCCGGCTGGCTTCTGCCAAGCGGTTCGACTGGTTCGGCGCATATGTCGTGGGACTGGTTACGGCCATCGGTGGCGGAACGATACGCGACTTGTTGCTTGACGTGACACCGGCGTGGATGATTGATCCGATGTATCTTATCTGTACGGCCCTTGCGATGGGCTTTGTGATACTTTTCGGGCGTTATGTTATCCGGCTGAACAACACCTTCTTCATTTTTGACACCATCGGTCTGGCTCTGTTCACCGTAGTAGGTTTCAGCAAGGCCTATTCGTTGGGGTATCCTTTCTGGATCGCAATCATGATGGGAAGCATAACAGGTGCTGCCGGCGGTGTGCTGCGTGACATCTTTATCAATGAGATTCCGCTGATTTTCCGCAAGGAGATTTATGCCATGGCTTGCGTGATAGGCGGTCTGGTCTATTGGATTTGCCTGATAGAAGGTCTGGAGTCGTATGTGTCGCAGATAATAGGCGGAACAACCGTCTTTCTTGCGCGTGTGCTTGCCGTAAAGTTTCGGATTACACTTCCTATTCTGAAAGGAGAAGAATCCTCTGATTCTTGATGCATGAGATTGCCGCAGAAAGCGGGAGGCGCGTATGTTCGCCTCTGTCGCCTTCTGCGGCAAAGTCTTTTATTGCAGAGTGCCGGCTTCTGCTTGCTGGATCATCTGCTGGCTGGCATACATGAAAACTTCAACGCGGCGGTTTTCCTGCCGTCCGGCTTCAGTCGAGTTGTCAGCAACCGGGTTGGCTTCGCCCATTCCCTCTACAGATTTCAGCTGGTTGGGAGAAACGCCGCATCCCAGCAGGTAGCTTGATACGCTCTGTGCGCGTTCCTGCGAGAGGTTCAGATTCTTCTGTGCGCTCTGTTCTGCCGTTGAGTTTTTCCATCCCGTATTGTCGGTATATCCGTAGATGGATACGTCCATGTCGCGGTTCTGGTTGAGCACATTGTTGGCAAACTTGCTCAATGCGGCTTTGGCCGATGAGCTGAGTGTGGCGCTGCTTGTAGGGAAAAGAATGCCGGAGTCAAAAGTTACCTTTACGGCTTGCAGGTTGTTGTTGTCCGTAACCATTTCCACTTGTGCCCCTTCAATCTTTTCAGCTTCGGCTGCTGCCTTGTCCATTTTCTTGCCGATCAGCACGCCTGCGCCTGCACCGACAGCACCGCCTACGGCAGCACCGATTGCCGCTCCTTTGCCGTGTCCGAATATGCCGCCGAGTGCAGCTCCCAGTGCGGCGCCGCTGCCTGCACCAATCAGTCCGCCTTTACCAGTGTTTGTCATTCCACATCCGCTAAGCACCAAGCATCCGCTCAGTAGGATAGCCATTGAAGTCATTTTGTTCATAATGTTTTCTTATTTTAGTTAAGCTGTTTTCTAGTATGCAAACAACGGATAGCCCTTCATTGTTTCGTTCACACGGCGACGAACTGAAGAAATTATTTCCTCGTTGTCTACATTCGAGAGAACCGTTTCGATCATTTCGGCGATTTCATACATCAAGTCCTCTTTGGCTCCGCGGGTAGTGATTGCGGGAGTTCCCAGCCGGATGCCGGAAGTCTGGAATGCCGAACGGGTATCAAACGGAACCATATTCTTATTGACCGTGATGTCTGCGCTTACCAGCGCTTTTTCTGCCACCTTCCCGGTCAGATCCGGATATTTTGTGCGGAGGTCTACCAGCATTGAGTGGTTGTCCGTGCCGCCCGAAACGATGGTGAATCCTCTGTCCATCAGCGCCTGTGCCAATACGCGCGCGTTCTTCTGCACCTGTTTCTGGTATTCCTTGTATTCCGGTTGCAGACATTCGTAGAATGCTACAGCTTTGGCTGCGATGACATGCTCGAGCGGGCCTCCCTGTATGCCGGGGAATACGGCAGAGTCGAGCAGCTGCGACATCATCTTGATTTCACCTTTCGGCGTTTTCTTTCCCCATGGATTGGGGAAGTCTTTGCCCATCATGATGACACCTCCGCGCGGACCGCGAAGCGTCTTGTGTGTGGTAGAAGTCACGATGTGCGCATATTTTACCGGATTGTCGAGCAGTCCGGCTGCGATCAGACCGGCAGGATGAGCCATGTCGATCATGAGCAGCGCGCCCACCTTGTCGGCGATTTCACGCATACGCCTGTAGTCCCATTCGCGCGAGTAGGCCGATCCGCCTCCGACAATCAGTTTCGGGCGTTCGCGCAGGGCGATTTCTTCCATCTGGTCGTAGTCTACCCGTCCGGTTTCTTTGTTCAGGTTGTATTCGCACGGCGTGTAGAGAATGCCGGATGTGTTTACGGCCGAGCCGTGCGAAAGATGTCCTCCGTGTGCCAGGTTCAGTCCCATGAACTTGTCGCCCGGATTCAGTACGGCTAGGAACACAGCGGCATTAGCCTGTGCGCCCGAGTGGGGCTGTACGTTGGCCCATTCTGCGCCGAAAATCTGTTTCAGGCGGTCGATGGCCAGCTGTTCGCTCTGGTCTACCACTTCGCATCCTCCGTAGTAGCGTTTGCCCGGATAGCCTTCTGCATATTTGTTGGTCAGGCACGATCCCATGGCCTGCATGACCTGGTCGCTTACAAAATTCTCCGAAGCGATCAGTTCGATACCCTTCAACTGCCGCTGGTGCTCTTTTTCGATGATGTCAAAAATAGCGTCGTCTTTTTTCATGATTATAAATGTTTTTTGGATTTGAATTGTCAGAAAATGATTCCGACTGAAAAGCTCAGTACGTTCAATCTCCGCTTTATCTTTATTTCTGCCTGGTTATACGGCTCCTCGGTGGCAGAGCTGTCGTATCCGATTGATTCGGTCACATTGTGCAGCCCGACCTCGTATCTGAAGTCGATGAATATGTTTGATATGTTGACGGCGAATGCGGCTACGGCACTGTATCTTACCGGTCCCACCGTTTCGTGTATGCCTTTCTGATAGAAACCTGAATACGTGTTCTCGCAATGCTCTTTCCATACCCATCCCACTTTCGGCCCTACCATGAAAGCCATTCCGTAGGGATGAATGTCGACAAATTTATAGCCGTAGAGCAGAGGGATGTCGATTGTCGTCGCCCGGCTTTTGATGAGCGCGCTTTCTTCGATCAGCGAAGAGTTTGCAAGCGTATAGGGGATTGAGATACTTCCCAGCAGTACGTTGTACGAAATCTCCGGCTGGATGAAGTGGTGCTTCTTCATGTTGAAGCGGCAGAAGACGGATGCGAAGTAGCCCACTTTGTAGTTGTTCTGCATTCCTTCCAGCCCTTCTCCGTTGATGGTGAAACGGTCGGTAAAAAACATGGAAGAGTTGAACCCCGCTCTTACTCCCACGTTGAAGCGTGGTTTCTTGAGGGTCACCATCGGTGTGGAAATGCGTTGTGCCTGCAAGGTTTCCGCAATCAGCATTCCCGCACAGAAGATGATGAGAGTCAGACTCTTCCACATAGGCTATTTTTTCTTTTCTACCGACCAGCCGAACTTGCCTGTCTTCTTGCCCAGTTCGTAGTATCCTCCGTGGACATAGACAAGCAGTCCCGAGTCGGCCAGTTCAAACTTTCCCGTTTCCGAGTTCAGGTATTTGTCGTCGGCCTTCACGTTCACCACATCGGCGATGAACATGTCGTGCGAACCGAGCGAAAGGATTTCTTTTACCCGGCATTCAATGCACAGCGGCGACTCTTCGATGATGGGTGCGCTTACCATTGCCGCCTTTCCCGGCGTGAGCTTCATTTCGTGGAACTTGTTGTAGTCTTTTCCCGAGCGCACGCCGCACCAGTCGGTTGCGTATGCCATATCCTTTGTGGTCAGGTTGATGACAAACTCCATGTTTTTCTTCAGTATGGGGTAGGAATGCCGTTCGGGTCTGACCGAGATATAGCACATGGGAGGGTTGGTGCACAGCGTTCCCGTCCATGCCACGGTAAGTATGTTGTATTCTTCTTCGCAGCTTCCGCAGCTCACCAGCACCGCCGGCAAAGGATAGATCATTGTTCCCGGTTTCCAGTCCTGCTTCATGGCTACAGCAGCTTGATGTTGTCTTTCGACTGTTCCTTTTCGCAGTAGTGGCATTTCAGCAGGCCCTTTTCTTTGTCCACCAGGTGGAACCATGTCTGCATGGGTTCGTTGTTGGTGATGCACTTCGGGTTGTTGCATTTCACGATGCCTTTCAGTTCGTCGGGCATGATCACCGCCTTTTTCTCCACCACTTCGTAATCCTTGATGATGTTCAGCACGATGTTCGGAGCCACGACGGAGAGCCGGTTGATTTCGTCCGAGCTGAAGAAGCGGTCGGCAATCTTGATGATGCCCTTCTTTCCGAGCTTCTTGCTCTCAAAGTTGTTTCCGATGGTGATGTTTGCAGTCACGTCTTCCAGATGGAGAAGCGATACCACTGTAAACAGTTTGTCCGAAGGTATGTGGTCGATGACCGTACCGTTTTTCAGCGCGGCCACCTGCAGTTCTTTTTTCTCGTTCATGTTCATAGGATGGATAAGTGAATAATCTGGTCAGATTTGATGTTCTCGTTATAGCTTTTCGGTGTCAGCCTTCACTTCGTCGAGGGTGATGCCCAGCACGTCGCAGAGGATTGCCTCGCGCGCGTAAAGTCCGTTTTTCGCCTGCTGGAAGTAGTAGGCTTTCGGGTTGTCGTCCACGTCGTATGCGATTTCGTTCACGCGGGGCAGCGGATGCAGGATGCGCAGGTTCGGGCGTGTGTGCTCCAGCATCTTGTTGCGCAGGATATATACGTCCTTCACCCGTTCATACTCCATCAGGTCGGTGAACCGTTCGCGCTGCACGCGTGTCATGTAAAGGATGTCTGCGTCGGCTATGATTTCTTCCGTAAACTCCTTGTGCTCTTCAAAGTGTATGCCGTTTTCCTTGCAGAACAGCTTGTATTCGTCGGGCATCCGCAGCTCGTCGGGCGCGATGAAGTGGAATGTCGGATTGAAGTGGCGCATGGCCAGCAGGAGCGAGTGTACGGTGCGTCCGTATTTCAGGTCACCCACCAGATAGATGTTCAGGTTTTCCAGCGTGCCCTGTGTCTTGTATATGGAATAGAGGTCGAGCATGGTCTGCGAAGGGTGCTGGTTGGCTCCGTCGCCCGCGTTTACGATAGGCACCGGCGCCACTTCGCTCGCATATCTTGCCGCGCCTTCCAGGAAATGCCGCATCACGATGATGTCCGCATAGTTGCTCACCATCATGATGGTGTCTTTCAGCGTTTCTCCCTTCGACGAACTGGTAACCTTAGGGTCTGTAAATCCGATGACCTTTGCTCCGAGGCGGTTTGCCGCCGTTTCAAAACTCAGCCGCGTGCGTGTTGAAGGTTCGAAGAAAAGCGTTGCAACTATTTTCCCGTCAAGCAGATGGCGGTTGGGTTTCTTTTCGAATTCTTTTGCCATTTCCAGCAGGTAGAGGATTTTCTCTTTCGTGTGGCTGGCAATCGTGACTAAACTTCTATTTTCCATATTAAGCTTTTTAATGCTGTTATAAATATCGGAGTTCAAAGGTAGGGAAAAAAATAGAAAAAACCATCTGTTTTCCGGAGTTTTCGGGAGGGGGCTGAAAATAAGCCGTCATTTGAATGAAGATGATGGGAAAGATTGGTGAAGATGATGGGAAAGAATTTATTTTTTACGCGGTGAGTTTTGAGGCTTTCCGCAGGCTGCCTGTGCGTGTGCGGAGAAGCTGAAAACGCTGTGGTTTGTCGTGGGTCCTCGGCGGATGGGGAATTGTGGCTGTCAAAAGAGCAAGGGTAGGGGTTTCTTTCTTTATTTCTTTCTTTTATATAAGGTGTCGACAGCCTTTCGTGTCCCGTATATGTCCTGTATCGGGCTGCAAGAGGCTGTTGTGCAGTGCGTTGAACGTCCCTTTTGTGTCCCGCTTCAATTTTTGAAAAGGATTCTTGGAAAAATCCGATGATTTTCCCTAAATTTGCAGTTTATAAAAAAGAATTTGTTTTTAATCAGAATATGAGAAAGACTTTTATCATTATACTTTGGGCGGTTCTTGCGCTCGTAATCGCTGCGGTGGCCATTGTCTTTACAGCCATCTCAAAAGGGAAGATCGGATATGTCCCTCCTGTCGAGGAGCTGGAAAACCCGAACCTGAAATTCGCTACACAGATCCTTTCGGAAGACGGGCAGTTGCTCGGGACGTGGTCGCTCAGCAAGGAAAACCGTGTGTATGTGGGCTATAACGATCTTTCTCCCCATCTGGTGCATGCGCTCATCGCTACGGAAGATGTCCGTTTCGACCAGCATTCGGGAATTGACGCCCGCGCCTTTCTGCGTGCGGTGGTGAAGCGGGGCATCCTCATGCAGAAGCACGCCGGCGGAGGAAGTACGATCACCCAGCAGCTTGCCAAGCAGTTTTATTCGCCCACGGCCGACAACGTGATGGAGCGTCTGCTGCAGAAGCCGATCGAATGGGTGATTGCCGTGAAGCTGGAACGCTATTACACGAAGGAGGAAATTCTCACCATGTATCTCAACAAGTTTGACTTTCTCAACAACGCCGTAGGCATCAAGACTGCGGCGAAGACGTATTTCGGAAAAGATCCGAAGAGCCTGAAGATTGAGGAGGCCGCTACGCTGATAGGAATGTGCAAGAATCCCTCGCTCTACAATCCGCGCCGTTTCAACGAACGTGCGCGCGGACGCCGCAATGTAGTGCTCGACCAGATGCGCAAGGCTGGCTATCTCTCCGCGGCCGAGTGCGATTCGCTTCAGGCATTGCCGCTGGTGTTGAAGTTCCAGCCGGTTGACCATAAGGACGGGCTGGCCACTTATTTCCGCGAGTACCTGCGCGGCATAATGACCGCCAAGAAGCCCGACCGCAGCAAATACCGCGGCTGGCAGATGCAGGCTTATTATGAGGACTCCATCGCCTGGGAAACCAACCCGCTTTACGGCTGGTGCGCGAAGAACAAGAAGAAGGATGGCACGAACTACAATATCTATGTAGACGGGCTGAAGATATATACCACCATCAATTCCCGTATGCAGCGCTATGCCGAAGAGGCCGTGTATGAGCATGTGGCGAAATACCTCCAGCCAAGGTTCTTCAAGGAGAAGAAAGGCCGCAAGACAGCTCCCTACACCAACGAGCTGACGCCGGCCGAGGTGGAGCAGATCTTGATGCGTTCTGTGCGTCAGAGCGACCGTTACCGCACCATGAAAGCTGCCGGATACAGCGAGGCTGAAATCACGAAGGCTTTCAACACTCCTCACGAGATGACCGTGTTCTCATGGGACGGCGACAGGGATACCACCATGACTCCGCTGGACTCCATCAAGTATTACAAACATTTCCTGCGTACCGGATTTATGTCGATGGATCCGCTGACCGGCCATGTAAAGGCATACGTGGGCGGACCTAACTACAACTATTTCCAGTATGACATGGCGATGGTCGGAAGACGTCAGATCGGGTCTACCGTGAAGCCTTTCGTCTATTCGCTGGCAATGGAAAACGGTTTCTCTCCCTGTGACGAAGTGCGCAACGTAGAGCAGACATTGTTTGACGAGAACGGCCGTGCCTGGTCGCCGCGCAACAGTTCGAAGAAGCACTACGGAGAGATGGTGACCCTGAAGTGGGGGCTTGCCAACTCGAACAACTGGATTTCCGCCTACCTGATGAGCAAGCTCAGCCCGTATGACCTTGCCCGTCTGATCCATTCGTTCGGCGTGCTGAACAAGGATGTCCAGCCGACCGTTTCGCTTTGTCTGGGTCCTTGCGAGATTTCCGTAGGAGAGATGGTGAGCGCTTATACGGCATTCGTGAACAAAGGCATCCGCACCGCTCCGCTGTTTGTTACGCGTATTGAGGACAATGACGGGAATGTAATCTCTACGTTCACGCCTCAGATAAATGAAGTGATCAGCGAGTCAACCTCCTACAAGATGCTTGTGATGCTCCGTGCCGTGATAAATGAAGGAACAGGAGGCCGCGTGCGCCGGCTCTATGGCATTAAGGCGGATATGGGCGGCAAGACCGGAACCACAAACCGCAACTCAGACGGATGGTTTATGGGCTTCACGCCGTCGCTCGTGTCCGGCTGCTGGGTTGGAGGCGAAGAGCGTGACATTCATTTCGACTGGATGCGTGACGGTCAGGGAGCTTCTATGGCGTTGCCTGTGTGGGGCATTTACATGCAGAAGGTGTTTGCCGACAAGACGCTGGGCTACTCGGAGGATGAAACGTTTGACATCCCCGGCGATTTCGACCCATGCAAAGACCGTCTGACAGAAATAGAAGAGGAGCATAACAGCCGCCTTGACGACATCTTCTTCCAATAGCCGGAGGGTTAGACAGCTTGAATTTTTTTCTATAAAACCCAAATACAGGAATGGCGGTAGGGCTTTTTGCCGTACCGCCATTTTCGTTTCGATCAGATGAGTTGTTCCTTTGGGAGATTCCGCGGCGCGTATATTGGAATCCGTTATACGCTGACGAAAAACGCCACGCAGATAGTCCTGTTGCTTCGCATTCGTGTTCAATTCCTCCTAAGCTCCATGCAGTATTTGTATATTCCGCTCATTTTAACAAGAAAAGATGGAGTGACGCTCAAATTCCGTCATCCGCTTTTGCGCTTTTCACGGGAAAAGCCTAACTTTGTACTATTTTAGGAGAGAACCGCTTACCTTGCATGTCCTGCCTTCGAGAGTTATCTCTTGATGCGGATATGGGACAGGTAACGGCGAAGCATTGCCAGAAGCCAAACAAGCATTAATATGGGAAGTGAAGGAATCAGAGATATATACATCAACCCCTATACAGACTTCGGGTTCAAGAAGCTTTTCGGAACAGAGATGAACAAGGATCTGCTCATCAGCTTCATCAACAGTCTGTTTGACGGAAAAGAAACGGTCAAGGAACTGACATACCTCACCACAGAACAGCTCGGAACAACTGAAACTGACAGAAGAGCAGTATTTGACGTATACTGCACCAATGAGAAAGGTGAAAAGATACTCGTCGAAATGCAGAAAGGAGAACAGGAATTTTTCAAGGACAGGAGTGTGTATTATGCCACGTTCCCCATACGGGAGCAGGCACGGAAAGGGAATTGGAACTATGAACTCAAGGCCGTTTACATCATCGGAATTCTTGACTTCACTTTCGGCCATAAGGATAAAGGAGAGTACAGGCACGATGTGCAGCTTATTGACAAGCAAGCGGGCGAAGTGTTCTTCGACAAGCTCACGTTCGTTTATCTTGAAATGCCTAAGTTCAACAAGGCCGAAGACCGGCTTGAAAGCATGTTCGAGAAATGGCTTTTCGTGCTGAAAAATCTTTCACGCTTGCTGGAGCGCCCTAAAGCTCTTCAGGAACGTATCTTCACAAAACTTTTCGAAACAGCGGAAATCGCACGATTTTCACCAGAAGAGTATTATGCCTATGAAGAAAGTCTTAAAGTCTATCGGGACTGGCAGAATACTGTTGCAGCTGCAGAAAGCAAAGGGCGAAAGGAAGAAAGGGTAAAGAATGCGCGCGGCATGAAGGCTGAAGGCATTCCAATAGAGATTGTCATGAAAATAACAGGCCTTTCCGCTGAGGAGATCAATGCGTTGTAGAATGCCTTGTTTTTGATGACTTTATGAGCATGCTGCCCCATTAAAAGGTAACTAATTCAGCTACAATCTGGTATTTTTGAGAAAAGTCCTAACTTGAAATATGCACAAACTAGCAAATGCAAATAAGCGCATAGCATATAACACTTTATTGCTGTATGTGAGAATGCTATTCTTAGTTCTCATCAGTTTATATACCTCCCGCATTGTATTACAGACTTTAGGTGTTGTTGACTTTGGCATCAATAATGTAGTCGGTGGTGTAATCACCTTTTTGGGGTTTCTTACAGGTTCATTGGCCGGTGCATCAGCAAGGTTTATTACATTTGCACTGGGGAAAGGTAACGGTGAGGAACTGAAGAATACATTCAACAATATAGTTTTGATTCATGGTCTTTTTTCCATCATCGTATTAATAATAGGAGAAACCATCGGACTATGGTTTGTCACCACCCAGCTTAATATCCCGGCAGGAAGGGAGAATGCAGCTATGTGGGTGTATCAGCTATCCATCCTGACATCAATAGGGGGCTTAATAAGTGCACCGTATAACGCATCTATTATAGCTCATGAAAAAATGTCTGCCTTTGCATATCTGACACTTGGTGACGCTATATTGAAACTTTTGGCCGTATTCATTCTGGTATATACGCCATTTGATAAACTGATACTCTATGCGGCCTACATCTGTTTGATACAATTGTTTGATTTTGTGGTTTATATAATCTACTGTAACAGGAGATTTGAAGAAACTAAAGGGCTGTCATTCAAGAATATTGACAAGTATTTGTTCAAAGAAATATTCAGTTATGCGGGATGGACGATGAATGGAAATTTGGCCTATTTTGGATTTACACAGGGACTTAACATTCTGTTAAATATCTTTTTTAACCCTGTGGTCAATGCCGCAAGAGGTATAGCGGTGCAGGTGCAGAACATAGCCTATACTTTCAGTAATAATTTTCTTATGGCCCTAAACCCACAATTGACCAAAAGCTATGCCAATGGTAATTTAAAAAGAATGCACGAATTGGTTATTCTAAGTTCCAAATTCTCTGTATTTCTTATGATCCTGATATGTGTTCCCCTCTCTTTAGAAGTCAATTATGTATTAAAAATATGGTTAGGAGAATATCCTCTATATACCGACATGTTTGTAAGAATTATTTTAGTAATCAGTATTTTGTCTTGTTTGGCGAATCCCATAATAACTTCAGTTCATGCAACTGGAAGATTAAAGAAATTTCAGTTATACGAGAGTTCAATACTATTGATGATTTTACCTATATCATACATCTCATTGAAATTTTTTGACACCAGACCTATTAGTGTATTTATAATACATATACTGATTGAAATAATAGCTCAATACATAAGACTTAAAATCGTATTGCCAATGATAAAGTTTGATCTAGGCGTATATGTGAAGGAGGTGTTATTCAAAATTATTCCAGTGATTATAATTGCGCCAATCATACCGCTATGGGTATTCTTTACGGTGGAGCAAAATTTGTTTACTTTCGTATCAGTTTGTCTGATAAGTGTGTTTTCTGTATCCATATCAATATATTTATTAGGGCTATCAAAAGCTGAAAGAAATTTTATAAACAAAAAAGTATTATCATTTATAAAATAAGATGGATTTAGTATCAATTATCATCCCTCTGTATAACAAAGAAAAAGCGATAAAGAATACTGTTTTGTCAGTATTGAAACAGTCATATGCAGATATTGAAATTGTTATAGTGGACGATGGCTCTACTGATAATAGCAGAGAAATAGTTGAAAAGTTGGCTGAAACTGATGACAGAATCTTTTTGTATCATAAAGAAAATGGTGGTGTGTCATCTGCTAGAAATTATGGACTGAAAATGGCAAGAGGGAAATGGGTTACGTTTCTAGATGCGGATGATGAACTGATGCCGGATAATGTGGAGGTATTGGTAAATCTTGTAAATAAATTTGGCGTAAAGATAGGAGCGGCAAATTTTTTGGATACATGTGATGGAATAACAAGTGTATCGCGTTTTAACTATCTGCATTTCAGAGATAAAGTTGTAAGAAACTTTATTTTGGAACTGATAAAATCCAGAGCTTTTTTTTGCAACGGTGCTATCATTTTCAGGAAAGATATACTTGGTGACAGGCCTTATAACGAATCGTTGTCGAGATTTGAGGATGCCGAATTTGAATTGCGTCTTTTCAATAAATATCCCATAGCCATAACGACTAAACCTGTTGTTTTGATACATAGGGAAATGTCGGAATCAAGCAAATTGAGAAAAGATCCTGAAAAGGACGATTATATTTTCAATATGAATTTCCGAGGCAAGACCATATGGCAAAAAATAAAAATGGGGCAATTTATCCTTGAAGGTGTTAACACGTATAAAGGTTCAAAAGAAATACTAAAAAAGAAATACGGAAATAATTTTTACTATGCTTATATTTATTATGCGATATTTTTCTACTATAAGGTGATAAATAAGATACGCAAAATGACAAAAACGATATAAATCGCAACATTTACAATATTCATGTAAGATGAAAATAGTACATATTAGTTTTTCGGATAACTACGGAGGAGCTGCAATTGCAGCTTTCAGACATTGTGAAGCAATGAGAAGAGCTGGGCATGAGTCTTCTATGGTAGTGCTGAATAAACAGCTCAAATCAAAAACATTCATAAATGAAGCCATAGAGAATAAATTCTTAAAGAAGGTCTATTTTTTTTTGCACATGAAAATTATAAATTGGATTACCAGTAAATTCAGAATATGGGGAGCTTTCAGTTTTCCAATATTTACTGTAAAATTATCCAATATCTCATTATTGAAAGAAGCTGATTTGATTTATTTGCATTGGATTGCAGCTTCAATGTTGTCCACAAAGGAAGTGGAGAACATTCTTAAACTTGGAAAGCCTACAAGATGGTATATGCATGATATGAACCCTATTACAGGAGGATGTCATTATTCTATGGAGTGTGTTAAGTATATGCAACACTGCCAGAACTGTCCAATGATACAAAGAAAACTTTTAAATATTGACTTGGCTAAAATTCAATTCGATAAAAGATTAAAACTTTGGTCTAAATATAAAAATCTGGAAGCTTACACCCCTTCAAATTGGCTGGCCAAATGTGTAAGCAACAGCAATCTTTGGAAAGGACATAAAATAACGGTATATCCCAATGTAATAGATACTCAGAAATTTCATCCCGTGAACAAATCAGCAGCAAAAGATTTGCTGGGAATCGGAGGAACTAAAAAACTCATACTTTTTGGAGCAGCTGACGTGAACAGTCCATACAAAGGATGGGAATATATGAGGCAGGCAATAAATAAGCTGGAACCAGAAAGATATGAGGCTTTAATTTTTGGCGAAGAAAAGCAGAAAATAAGAAAAGACATAGCTATTAAATGCCATTTTGTAGGACATCTTGCAGATGAATATTCGTTAATCCTAGTCTATAATGCTGCGGATGTTTTTGTTTCAGCCTCATTGGCTGACAATTATCCTAATGTAATTATGGAAGCAATGGCATGCGGATTGCCATGTGTAGGTTTTAATATAGGTGGAATTCCCGATCAGATCAAACATAAAAAGAATGGATTCCTGGCTGATTATAAAGACTCACAATTACTGGCCGAAGGCATAAAGTACGTGTGCGAATGTCCTGATGATGTTTATAATTCTATGAGAAGTAATGCTAGAGATTTCGTATGTTCAGTAGCATCTTACGATAAATATAACAACAATATATGAGAAAGTGTAAAGTATCAGTCATAACAATCAATTTCAATAATAAAAACGGATTAAGAAAAACGATAGAAAGCGTTATTAGTCAGGACTATACAAGTTTTGAATACATAGTCGTTGACGGAGGATCAAAAGATGGAAGTTATGATGTGTTAAAAGAGTTTCATAGCCATATTGACTTTTGGATAAGTGAACCTGATGACGGTATTTATAATGCAATGAACAAGGGAGTAAAACGTGCAAATGGGGAATATTGCATATTTATGAACTCAGGAGATACTTTTTATAATAGCAATGTACTTTCATCCGTCTTTTCAGCGGAATATGACGCAGATATCATATCGGGTATTGCACATATAGGTAATAAAATATGGATGCCCATCAGAAAATCTGATATTAGTTTATTTCGCTTTTTTATAGGCGGGCTTTGTCATCAGGCAACATTCATTAGGAGGGAATTACTGGTAAAAATTCCTTATGACGAAAAACAACCGATAGTAGGAGATAGTAAATTTTTTATTGAGGCATTGATTATCAATAATAGTAAATACATTGATATTGACAAAAATGTCTGTATCTACGAATTAGGGGGCATAAGCAATGACAGTGAGAAACAAAAAAAGGAAATAATAAAAATATTCAATGAACTCTTTCCTGAAAAACTGGTAAAAGACTATATAATGTTTTCCGATTTATTTTTATTGAGAAAATTAAATCCTTTGATGAAAGCATTAAAGAAAGTGTATTCATTAATAAAGAAATGAATCCTTGTATATAAAAATGATAGATAAATCCATACTTATTGCAGCTCTTGCTAGAGACTGCAATGATTCAATAATAAGAAATATACCCAAGATAGAGCTCCTAAGAAGAAAGTTCAGGGAATCGCATGTCGTTGTAATAGAAAATGACAGCAAGGACGGGACAAAAGAAGTTCTGGAGGGATGGAAAAAACAAAGTAAAGGAGTGGAGGTAATAATGAATAATTTCGGTACAGTAACTGTTCCTGAAAAGTCTAGCAAAGTAATCCGTCCGGGCTCGTCAAATTACAGAATATCAAAGATGGCCAGTTATAGGAATATGTATATGGATTATGCAAGAAAGGCTGATTTTGATATAAACTTCCTGCTTGTAATGGATATTGATATCGATGATTTCTCGGTAGAAGGGGTGGTAAGCAGCATAAATAATGCACCCGACGACTGGGGAGCTTTATTTGCAAATGGAAATAAAATTTTCAACGAGAAGCAGAAATCCTTCTATGATTATTTTGCATATGTACCCTATGAAAACAAACAGCTTTCTTTGAAATACAGTGATATGTTTTTTCAGGCAAGAAAGGTTAGAAATTTATTGAAAAGAAACAAATATGTAAAGTGTATTTCTGCATTCGGGGGAATGGCGATATACAAATGGGAATATATAAAAGATTTAAATTATACAGCAGAAGATAATACCGTTTGCAAATTATGTGAAACGCTGTGTGAGCATATACCTTTCAATAACGGCATTCTAAAGCAGGGTGCGAACAATTATATTGCTGCAGACATGGAAATTTCGTACGGCCATTGTTCGTTTTATTATGTTACAGTGACTAATCTGCCACCATTTTTATATAAAGTCTTATACTTTATAAAGAATGGCAAACAATTCAAGAATTAATTATGATACCTAAAATTATACATTATTGCTGGTTGAGCGGTGATCCTATTCCTGAGAATTTAGCGAACTATATGAAATCATGGAAAGAGAAACTTCCTGATTATAAGTTTATGCTTTGGAATTTTAATAGGTTTGATATAAACTCATCAATATGGGTGAAAGAGGCTTTTAATGCTAAAAAATATGCTTTTGCTGCTGATTATATCAGGTTATTCGCTTTATACAACTATGGCGGAATATACATGGATATGGATGTGGAAGTGATCAAACCATTCGATGATATGCTGGATAGAAAATACCTGTTGGCTTATGAAGAAAAAAACAGAATAGAAGCAGGAATCATGGGAAGTGAACCTAAAGCTGACTGGCTAAAGACATGTCTGGATTATTATAAAGACAAAAGCTTCTATAAAAAGGGGGATGAAATGGACTGCAGACCATTGCCGATGATATTAAACGAAATAATTTCAGACAAATTCCCTTCCATGCAAATTATGGGAACTGATGTTTTTACAACAAAATCAATGAAAACGGGAAAAATAAATGTTTCCCAAAATTCATATACAATTCATCACTTTGCTGGAAGCTGGTGCTCATGGCAACACAAGCTGAAAAGAAAAATCTATTTGCTCATAGCAAAAAACCAATTTGTATTTAAACTGTATAATATTGTTTACAAGCAACATAAATGACTATATATTTTGTAATATATTTCCTCATAGCCGGAATTGCTTCGTTTGATATTTTATGTGTAAGAAAATATCAAAGATACATTATTATGCTTTTCCTATGGTTGCTGCTTACTTTATTTGCTGGCTTGAGATATAATAACGCTGATTGGGAACAATATGTGATAATGTTTGAAGAAGCTATTTCAACATATGAATTTACTTCAGTAGATATCGGTTTTGACATTATAAGCAAAATTTTGGGCATTTTCACAGATTCTCCATTATCGCTTTTCTTGTTTTATGCGGCAACCGCTACAGCCTTGAATCTTGAATCGTTCAAAAAATATTCACCATATTTCCTTATATGTATTTTATTCTACTTTGTACATCATTATGTATTAAAGGAAATGATACAGATAAGGGCTGGACTGGCTAGTGCCATTTGTTTGTACAGTATAAGATATCTGAGTGACAATAAATACAAAAAATTTTTCATTATATGGATTGCAGCTGTTTTAGTTCATCTCTCAGCTATAATATGGGGAATAACATGGTTTTGCCATCGGTATAAGATGACATTTAAGACTATTAATTATATAGTAATATTGTCATTAATTATCGGCATAGTTTACCCTTTTGGGAATTTGATAAAATTATTCGCAAACGGCATTGATGAAAGGTTAAGTGCTTATATTGCATACGGTGATGAAGGGTATGCTGGGTCTTTGGGGATTTTTACAAACATCAATACACTAAAGGCTATGTTTGTATTTTTCCTGATCAGCCTATACCACAAAAGACTTGAAAGCAATTCGAAATATTTTATCCCCATATATTATGCATATGCAGCGGGACTAAGCTGGTTAATGATATTCAATGATTTTGCCATTATCGGTGCCAGAATGTCAAGCATCTTATTCTCTGTAGAACCTATAATTATTTCGTATATCTATTCACTTATGTCGCATAAATCGCGTCCAATATTTTACGTATTGCTTATTTTGGTTACGTTGACCATGTTGTATGTAAATATGGGACCCAATAAAATATCAGAATATAATTTCTATTTTTCATGAGAATAGCAATGATTTTACCAAGCCTGGACAATAAAGGACCGGTTATAGTCGTTCAGGAGTTGTGTACGGTATTAGTAAGTCAAGGACACAGTTGCGATGTATTCTATTTTGATGATATCGTAGAATTGTCCATGCCTTGCAGTACATATAGAATTTCATTTAAAAAGAAAATAGACATCAGTGACTATGATGTTGTACACAGTCATATGTTCCGCCCAGATCTGTATGTATGGTATCATTTCAGGAAACGTGGCAAGAATATAAAGACAAAGTTTATAACAACATTGCACAATCCTATTGATTATAAGGCATTAAGAAAAGATTACAGTCTATTGCAGAGTTTATGTGGCAGCTACTTATGGAAGAATGCATTGAAATCATTTGACAACATAGTAACTTTAAATAATGATACTTTCAATGAAATAAAAAAAATGGCATTCAAGAATGTTTCTATTATATATAATGGCAGAAATATTATACCTGAAAGTAATATTGACAATGATGATTTTATAAAGATTGAGAAACTTAAAGCAAAATATAAGATTATAGGCAGTATTTGTGGAATAATAAAAAGAAAAGGGTTGGAACAGATAATAAAGGCTTTGCCTGAATTAGATGAGTTTGTTTTTGTTGCTATAGGAGATGGTGATGACTTGGAAAGGCTAAAAGAATTGGCAGTTTCACTAAATGTAAATAAAAGGTGCCTGTGGTTAGGAAACAAAAAAAACGCTCCCAATTATAATGCTTTTTTTGATGTCTTTATAATGTGTTCGTATTCAGAAGGATATCCGCTCGCTTTAATAGAAGCTGCTGCATATGGAAAGCCAACTGTATTGTCTGACATTAAGATTTTTAAATCAATAATCAGTGATAAAGAAGTGAAATTTTACAAATTGAATGATATAAATGATTTGGTACAAGCTGTAAAATACGTAGAAAAACACAGCAAATATTATTCTTGCAATATTTATAACTATTACAAGGATAATTTAACAGCAGAGATAATGGCGCAAAATTACATGACGTTGTATTCATAAACAAAATTATACATGATTACTGCATCTTTAGTTACTTACCACACTAAACCATCTGACCTTTTACGGCTAGCTAACTGTGTTTTAAAGTCAAAGATCTCCATTTTTTATATAATAGACAATTCATCGAATGACAGCCTGCGAGAATATTCCAAAGTATCTGACAGAATAAAATATATTCATAGTCAGAATTTAGGCTTCGGGCATGGACATAATATAGCATTGAAAAAGGCTTTGGAGTTGGGGGCTAAATATCACGTTATAATTAATCCTGATATATATTGGAGTGATAATGTGATTGAAGAACTCGCATCTTTCATGGATAAAAATGCAGACTGTGGACAGGTTATGCCTAAAATACTTTTTCCAGATGGAGAAACACAACTTCTGTGTAAGCTTATGCCTACTCCTATGAATTTGATCGGTAGAAGATTTATTCCGATAAGATCAATCAAACAGAAGATTGATAGAAAGTATGAACTCCATTCTTCGGGCTATGATAAGATTATGGAGGTGCCTATATTATCCGGTTGCTTTATGTTTGTCAGAATGGATGTCATTGAAAGAGTAGGGCTTTTTGATGAAAGGTTCTTCATGTACAGCGAAGACGTGGATTTATGCCGGAGAATAGGAGAAGTTTCAAAAACAATGTTTTACCCAAATGTTGCAGTGTATCATGAATATGAAAAAGGTTCATACAAAAACAAAAAACTGTTGAAATATCATATGTGCTCTACGATCAAATATTTCAACAAGTGGGGATGGATATTTGATAGAAGAAGGACTGATGCTAATAAAAAATGTCTTAATCTCATCAAATCCTTAAATAAATAAAAATCACAATCATGCAAATATTTATTACCCGTAACATCCTAGTGGTCACAAAAAACAGAAACACACTTCTCAGGAAAAAGAATTCTGAACGGAATAAAACAGTGATACATACCACGATAGTTTTTGATCAAGCAAAAAAAAATCATATCTTTGTCCCAATAATAATTGATTTATCAAGATGACGGAACATAAAAACGACACTACGGAAAAGCAGCAGGAAGCAATGGAAATCGACTTAGTAGTTTTATTCAAAAAATTAGTTGACAATAGGAAAAAAATTTACAAAGCGATTGGAATAGGTGCACTTATCGGTTTGATTGTTGGTTTCAGTCTTCCGAAAGAATATGAAGTGAAAGTTTCGCTTTCACCGGAGTCTGGATTAAACAATGCAGGAGGATTGGCTAGTATTGCTTCCATGTTCGGCTTGAGCAGTGGTTCTGCCGGTTTGGGGGAAGATGCTCTTAGCTTTAATATGTTTCCTGAAATAGTAAAAACCACTCCTTTCTTATTGGAAATGCTGGAAACGCCTGTCATGACAAAAGACAGTATCTCCATGAGTCTTTATGATTATTTGGATACACAAAAGAAACCGTGGTGGAGCTATGTAATAGGGTTGCCAGGGAAGGCTATTGGTGGAATTTTCTCCTTATTTAAGGATAAACCTGAAGAAAAGGAGAATCAGCCAATCGACCCGTTCAGGCTGACACCAGAACAAAGCGGGCGCATTGGGATCTTGAAAAAGGCATTGGAAGCTGAAACCGATAAAAAAACAAGTATGACAACTATCTGCATAAAATTGCAAGATCCTGTAGCTACAGCATTGGCTGCAGACAGTGCGATAACTAAGCTTCAACGGTATATTACGGACTATCGTACGCGCAAGGCACAGCAGGACTGTGTTTATCTGGAAAAAATGACCAAAGAAAGAGAAGCTATTTACATGAAGGCTCAAAAAGAGTATGCATATTTTGCGGACGCGAACAAAAATATAATTCTACAGTCTGTGAAGGCTGAAAGCGAGCGTCTGCAAAAAGCGGCAAATGCTGCTTATGAGGTTTATAGCCAAATGGAAACCCAATTGCAATTAGCAAAGGCTAAAGTACAGGAGGCCAAACCAGTATTTGCTGTTGTCGAACCTTCAACAATTCCCCTTCGTCCAGCATCACCAAAGAAAATGCTTATTCTTATCGGTTTCATATTCCTTGCTTTTGTTTTTGAATCTGCATGGATTCTGCTTGGAGAAGATTTTTGGAATTCATTCAAAGCGGAAATGAAAAATCCGAAAGCAGGGACGGAAAAAGATGAAAATCAGTGAAAGTAATACTGAATATCATAAAAACAACAGCCATGCTTTTTGTTCAATCATTCAAAAACACAAGCATATTAAGATGAAAAGACTGACATTAACAGCTGCATTTGCGCTTCTTATAACCGCTGTATATGCCCAATTGGATACAGACTTGAGGTATAGGGTAGAACTGGGGGCTACTGCCGGAGGGGGGACGTATGCTCCTCTATGGTTCACGGCCAACCGCTACGGACTGTCAAGCGTTGAACCGAACTCTGGCTACATGCGCGCCGGAATCGCTTATGAGAAAGAAATGAGGCATAACTGGAAAATCGCTGCAGGAATAGACTTGGCAGGGACTGTGAACCACCAAAAAGCGTTCAATATACAGCAGTTGTACGCCGATTTTTCATGGAAAGTACTGACGCTGAGCATAGGCATCAAAGAATGCGACGGATTTCCTTTGGAGAAGAATACGGCTTTGAGCAGCGGCATGATGGTAGAAGGACCGAATGCCCATCCGTTGCCTCAGATTCGAGTTGAGATGCCTGAGTACTGGAATGTTCCGGGAACTAAAGGCTGGCTGGCATTTAAAGGGCATATCGCTTACGGATCTTTTGCTGAGTACGACTGGCAGCGGGATTACGTGAATCCGGGGCAATACTTCACTGAGAACGTACTCTACCACAGCAAGTCATTGATGCTCCGTTTCGGTAATAAAGACAGGTTTCCGCTGGAATTCGAGGCGGGTATTCTGATGGCGGCACAGTTCGGAGGAAGCAGGTATTACAAAGAAGCTGACGGGAGTGTAACTTTGGACACTGAAATGCCGCATAACCTGAAAGCGTATTGGAAAGCCTTCTTCCCGCAGACGGGGGGAAGTGATACTCCTGAAGGGGAACAGGTGAACGTGGAAGGAAACCATGTAGGAAGCTGGAACTTTGCATTGAACTATTACGTCGGAAACTGGAAATTCCGTGCCTATCTGGAGCATTATTTCGAGGATACATCCCAAATGTTCTGGGAGTATGGGAGATGGAAGGACGGACAATTGGGACTGGAAATTACTTTCCCTAAAAACAAATGGGTCACTTCTGCTGTATGGGAGGGGATTGCAACCAAAGACCAGGCCGGTCCATTGTTATATGACGGATTCTGGGGACAATTCCCGGAATATCAGATAAGTGCCAATGATGACTATTATAACCATTATATTTATGGCGGATGGCAATATATGGGAATGGGAATGGGCAATCCGCTTATATCCGGTCCACTCTACAACGATGACCATTCGATTTCTTTCCGGAGCAACCGGATCAGAGCAAACCATTTGGGCATTTCTGGAAATCCGTCAGACGAATGGAGCTACCGAATGCTGATTTCTTTTACGCGTTATTGGGGGACGTATTTAGCTCCGTTAGATAAACAGCGCAAACAGTTCAGTTCGCTTTACGAGGCCACTTATTCGCCCAAATGGGCAAAAGGATGGAGTGCTTCGCTGGCTCTCGGATTAGACCGCGGAAACTATTTGGGAAATTCAACCGGAGCTATGCTGACTATAAAGAAAACCGGAACTATTTTTTAATTTTTACAGAAGGCAATCATGAAGCATATAATTTACCCAATCATCTGTCTGCTGACAACTGTACTTGTTTTAGTCGGATGCCAAAAAGAGCCTATTAATCCGGACATAGAAGGCCATTGGCAGTTGCTGGAATTTACAACCCAATCGGATAATCAGGTTCACAAATGTGAAAGGATTTATTACAGTATCCAACTCTGGGTTGTGGAAGTTGCAGAGAAACAAGGTCCACTCGAACTTACTCCTTTTCGGGGAAGGTACAGCTACGATGAAGTATCCAATACAATTACCATGATGGATATGAGCACGTATGATGTGCCTGAAAGCTCTGTCCCGGCAGAGGTGTGGCAATTGGAGCCTTACGGATTAAACAGCGTAAACACTACATTCAATGTAATCAGTGTTGACAGCCATTCTATGACTTTGGAATCTGACTATGCCATATTGAAATTCAAGAAATTCTGAGCATAATGGATAAAGAAGAACACTGGTATGCGCTGTATGTGAAAATGCATCACGAAAAGAAAACCGCAGAAAGGCTGGATGAAATGGGGATTACCAACTATCTGCCGGTACAGGAGGTCGTGAAACAATGGAGCGACAGAAAAAAAAGACTGAAAACAGTAATTATTCCGATGATAATTTTCGTCCGGACAAGTGAGCACAACAGACTGGAAATTATCCGGAATGTCCCGGCTGTAACAGGGTGTTTGTTCGACAGATGCAGGCGAAGGCCTGCCATAATTCCAGATGACGAAATGGATAAGTTCAGGTTCATGCTTGACTTTTCTGAAGAATCTGTCAGATTTATCAATGCACATTTAAATCCAGGAGATAAAATACGTGTAATCAAAGGTCCTTTGGCCGGGTTGGAAGGAGAAATGTCGCAGTTGGAAGGGAAGTCGCAAATTATGGTAAGAATCGAACAGCTGGGGGCTGCTACAGTAGAAATACCTGTCGGATATGTCGAAAAGATATGATCCGCCATTTGATCGTTTAAAAATTGAGCACAGAAACATAACATCTTCTGTTGCCAGTGTTTTCTGTGTGCAACCTTAAAGCTATTCTCTTGCCTGCTTTGGATCGGATGTTATAAATCATCGATGCCATCACTGGAAGCGCTTCCCAAAATCTTGATAATTTTTGTCTTGTCGTTGAGCAATACGGTTGGCAGCCCTTCAAGTACGGCAAAGTTGGCTTTGTTTCGCAGTATACGGTTTCATTGCCCTGTTGAACCGGGATGTACGTGTTTTTATTCATGATTCAGTTGTTTATATGCGAAGGTATATATTTTCATGAAAGCCGCAAGAATCTGCCGGGAATTTGCAGACGGATGCGTTTGGCAAATGAAAATGGCGGTGCAGGCTCTCTTGCCGACCGCCATTCTGTGATTTGTTTTTATAGAAGAGATTTAAGTTGTTTTGGCAATAAAGACTCGCATTCGCCCATTGACAATTGCTGGTACATGGAGTCGAGTCTTTTTTACAAATCATACTGTTTCATGACAATCTTATTCTTTCTTGCCGCTTCCTGCATGCCGTTTTGCACTAACGGTTGCTTCAGCATGTTTACAAAGTTATGCTTTTTTTACGAATATACAAAAGATAGGCAGGTAAATTTGGGAGATTTTGATGCCATAACTTAGAATGAAGCTATTTTTAGGTAGAATTCGGCTCTCTTATAGATTGAAACTTTTTTGAGAACGATGCTTTCTCACCGCTGTCTGTTGTGATGAATTAAGGTGGAAAAGGGAAAGGATTCACAGCGTGGCTTACAAATTAAAAGCAAGGGCCTGTTTCGATACCGGTTATACGTTTGTGCCAAATTGCGCATAGTGGCATTGAGGATTATAATATCTGGTGTTCTTTTCTTGCAATAACCGAAATATTTGTCTTATTTTGCCACCGTTTTTCAGAATGAAGATTTATGGAAGATTTCTTATTGACAACGGTGCAAATATCCGGAGAGCGGGAGAACAGCCTGCTTAACAGAAAAATGATTTTCCGGATTCTAGGCATTCTGCTTACTATGGAAGCGATGCTTTTTCTGGTGTGCATGGGGGTTTCCCTGTACTATCAGGAGGCGGACTATATATATTTTGTTTATTCAGCATTGTTGAATGCGGGAGTAGGAGGGCTGCTGATTCTAGGGGGGCGGAATGCGAAGAATATTGTAACTCGCAGGGACGGCTATTGTGTAGTTGCTTTTACGTGGCTGCTTTTCACTGCCTTCGGCATGCTTCCCTTTTATATCAGCGGGAGCATTCCTTCTGTTGTCGATGCCTTTTTTGAAACGATGTCCGGATTCACGACAACAGGAGCTACGGTGCTCGACAATATTGAATCGCTTTCTCATGGAATGCTTTTCTGGCGCAGTTTCACGCATTGGATCGGAGGGCTGGGAATCGTTTTCTTCACGATTGTCGTATTGCCGATTTTCGGCGTGGGCAACCAGGTATTGTTCAAGGCTGAGGCTACGGGCGTGACGCACGACAAGATCCATCCGAAGATCAGTGTGATGGCCAAATGGCTTTGGACAGTGTATTCCATTCTGACCATTGTAGAAACCGTTCTGCTTGTGATTGGGGGGATGGGATGGTTTGATGCCGTCTGCCATGCTTTCGGAACGACTGCTACGGGAGGATTCTCCACAAAACAGGCGAGTGTAGCCTATTGGAACTCTCCGTTTATCGAGTATATCATTGCCATATTCATGATCTTGTCGGCGATGAACTTTTCATTGTATTTCATGTGCATGAAAGGGCGTTTCGGCCAGTTGTTCCGCGATGATGAAACGAAATGGTTCTTAGGATCTATCCTTATAGTTACGCTGCTTATCACTGTTTCGCTGGTCTTGCAGAACGGCTATGGGGTTGAAGAAGCTTTCCGCAAGTCGCTTTTTCAGGTTGCTACGCTTCATACGTCAAGCGGATTCGGTACGGACGACTATATGAAATGGGCTCCGTTTACGTGGGTGCTGCTGATGTATTGTATGTTTGCCGGAGGCTGCACCGGATCTACCAGCGGCGGGGCTAAAATCATGCGTCTGCTTATCGTGGCCCGGAATATCAAGAATGAATTCCGCCGTATGATGCACCCGCGTGCCGTGCTGCCGATCAAAGTGAACCGTATGGCTGTTTCTCAGTCCACCATATCGATGGTGAGCACATTTATTCTGCTGTATCTTGCCTGCATCTTTGTCGGGTGGCTGGTTTATATGTTTATAGGACTCGGTACGATGGAGGCTTTGAGCATTACTGTGTCGAGTATAGGAAATGCCGGACTGGCGATGGGGGCGTTTGGACCCGCCTATTCATGGAATGCGTTGCCGGATGCAGGAAAATGGCTGTCGTCTTTCCTTATGCTGATAGGGCGTCTGGAACTGTTCGGCATTCTGCTGATGTTTTCTCCGAGTTTCTGGGAAAAGAGATGACCCGTAAAAAAAGAACAGAACCCTGAGCGCGTTTAAATATTCCGATTCAGTATTTTTGTCCGCCCCTTTTTGAGTTTGTTTCCGGTCTGTTTCCCCGCTTTCACCCGTCAGACAGCCCACTGTCATCCTCGTAAAAACAGAGAAACATTCTCGAAAACAATTCGCAAAATAAACCTGAGAAAATTTAGAAACTCTTAGAAACTGTTTTGAATTTCTCCAAAAAGTTTTTCTTGGCTTGATGTGTTCGTTTTCGTGTGTGCTTTGGGCTATTTTTTGGTCTTTTCCGCTTCTGTTCTTCGTCAGATAGCCCGCTATCTTCCTCATCACACAAACGGAAATGCCTCAAAAACTCATCCCAAATCAGCACACGATAAATTCAAAACAGTTTCTTAAACGACAGGCTCTAAAAGTCGTTTGGCGTATGATCTTTTAGCGTTCTGTCCGTTTTTTCATGTTCTGGCTTGTTTGCCTTAGTCGATGAACCGTTTCGTGAGTTGTCCGAACTCATCGATGCGGCGGTCGCGGAGGAACGGCCACCAGCGGCGTACGTTTTCGCAGCGTTCCATATCGATTTCAACCACCATATTCTCTTCTTTCAAGTTGTCTGCCTGGGCTATAATTTCGCCTTGCGGACCGGCAACGAAACTGTTTCCCCAAAACTGGATTCCGTTTGTCATGCCTGAAGGGTCCGGCTCATGTCCTACGCGGTTTACGGCAATCACAGGAAGTCCGTTGGCAACAGCATGTCCGCACTGTACGGTGACCCATGCCCCTAACTGGCGCATTTTCTCTTCTTGTGTATCTGTGCTTTCCCAACCGATGGCTGTGGGATAAATCAGCAGTTCGGCTCCTTTAAGCGCCATCAGGCGTGCGCCTTCGGGATACCATTGGTCCCAGCACACCTGTACGCCGAGTTTCCCGACGGATGTTTCGATGGGCTCGAATCCCAGATCGCCCGGTGTGAAATAGAATTTCTCATAATAGGCCGGATCGTCAGGTATGTGCATTTTCCGGTATTTCCCGGCTATGCTTCCGTCTTTGTCGAATACGACTGCTGTGTTGTGATAGAGTCCCGGTGCGCGGCGTTCGAAAAGTGACGTTACCAGGACGATTCTGTAGGCTGCGGCTATTTCGCTGTAGAAGCCGGTGGAAGGTCCGGGTATAGGTTCTGCAAGATCGAACATCCCGGTGTCTTCTGTCTGGCAGAAGTAGGGAGTGTTATGGAGTTCTTGAAGGATGACGAGTTGCGCTCCAGCCTGTGCTACAGCCGCAATGTTATGATGCAGCTTTTCAAGGTTCAGTTTGATGTCGCTGGTGCATGATTGCTGGACTATGCCAACGCGGATGGTTCTTTTCATATGTTCAATTTGCTTTTATAATGAAATAACGGATTCTGGATATTGCATTGTCACGCAATGGAGCGAGCCATGCTGGCGGATCAGTGCGCGGCAGTCTATGCCGACAATCTCTCTTCCGGGGAATGCTTCAGCCAGCACTTTAGCTGCTTTCGTGTCATTTTCCGGCTGGTTGTATGTGGGATAGAGTACGGCTTCGTTCATGACCAGAAAGTTGGCATAGGTTGCCGGAAGCCGTTGTCCGTCGTCATCATAAATGGCGTCGGGCATAGGCAGGGGGAGCAGATGAAAAGGATCGCCGTCCAGCGTGCGGAATGTTTTGAGTTGGTTCTCCATTGACAGCAGTGCGCCATAGTGCTCGTCGTTCTTGTCTGTACACTGTACGTAAGCGATGGTGTGGTCAGGGCAGAGCCTTGCCAGCGTATCGATATGGCTGTCTGTATCATCCCCGGCCAGATAGCCGTAGTCAAGCCAAAGCACCTGCCTCAGGTTGAATTTCTCAATAAGATACCGTTCGATGTCTGCGCGTGTCATGGTATCATTGCGGTTAGGGGCAAGCAGACAAGTGGACGTGGTGAGGAGGGTTCCTTCACCGTCGCTTTCTATCGATCCGCCTTCGAGTACGAAATTCCGGCAGTTGGTGTAGTCGCCGTTCAGTATGCCGCTTCCGGAAAGGTGACGGTTGATCAGATTGTCTTTGTTGGCTGCAAATTTCATTCCCCATCCGTTGAAGCAGAAGTCAAGCAGCAGCGGGTCTGCATGTCTGTCTATGAGCGTGATGAATGCGTGGTCGCGTGCCCATGTATCGTTGGTAGGGCATTGTACGAAGCGTATCTGCTGCCTGAAAGGGAAGTCTTTCAGTTTCTCCGGAAAGTTGGGCGCTACCACCAGCAGCGGTTGCCGGGACGCTATTTCGCGGGCTATGTTCAGAAAACATTCTTCTACTTCATCAAGCATATATGCCCAGTCGGTTTCGTTATGCGGCCAAGTGAGCTGTATGTAACTTTGCTTATGCCATTCAGCGGGTAAATAATAAGTTTTTTCCATGTTTGAATTGCTTTATCTTCATTCTTGTTCTCTTTTCTGTTGCGCAGCCGGCTGATTTTGCAGTGCTGCCTTGCGTTCTTCTTCTTCCGCTTGTCTGGTAGTGCGGTTCCGTTTCCGTCGCAGGAACCAGTCAAACAGTTCTCTCCAGTTGGTGAAGTCCTTTTTGTACATCAGGCCGATGCCTTGAGTTGTCAGGGTTGACTTGGTGAAATACCGGTCGTTGGTCTGGTTATATCCTCTCAGGCGGAATTCGCCGTTGGGTGTCAGAAGCCAGATTGCTTCGAAATCTCCTACAAAGTTGGTGTTCTGCAGCGTGTTTTCGCGGTATCCGAAGTTTCCGTTAATTATCAGCCGGTTGTTGAGAAGGCGTCCGGAAAGGATTGCTTCAGCCTCTACGTCGCTCCATCCTTTTTCGCCTGTTGTCAGGTTGGTTCCTACGTTCCAGTTCTGGCTGTTGATCACTTGCGAGAGCATGTTGTTGAGCTGTCCTGACAGGGTGCTGAAAGCCAGCGAGCTTGTTGCGTCTGTCTGGGTGGCATTCTCGGCTGCGATATCGTAGGTGTAGAATTTGCCGACGCTAAGCAGGTAGATGATCTGTGTGTTCATCTGTTCTTCCGTGCTGGTCAGGCTGCGCACCAGTTCCCGGTCTTCTTCACTGACCGTGGGAAGCTCCAGATCAAACTTCAGTTCCGGTGATGTAAGGTTGCCGCTCAGGTTCATCAGGCAGTTGACCCTTACGTTGCCTTTCGATGATGATGCATCGGCTATCAGGTCGTTGAGCGAGGCCGAATTGACCGTGTATACAGCCTGTATGTTGAGGTCGGCGCTCCGCGGATTGCCGCTGAACGTTACTGTTCCTCCCGGCTGGAGTATAAAGTCTTTCCGGATCACGTTTTGGAGGCTCATTTTGTATATTCCCTCAGTTATATTATAGGTGCCGAAAATCTGGAAATTTCCTTTGTTGTAGAAATTGATTCTCAGGTTCCCGGTGCCGTGTGCCGATATGTTGTCGCCGGCTGCGGGATCCATGATGATTTTCATGCTTGCCTGCTCGGTCGGTTCTATTTGCAGATTGATGTGGACGTCCGCCTGGTCCTCGTTGTCTTCATCCTTGTCCTGTGAATTCAGGTAATGATAGATCTCAGCGTTTACATCAAGCTGCTGCCGGCGTGGAGTATGGTCTACAAATGTTATGAAGCTGCTGTTTGTCGCTTCTGCCGCAGCCTTCAGTATGTATGAGAAACTTGTCTGAGCGTCGGCGCGCACCGTCCCGTCCACGTTTAGCTGGTTGTCCCCTCCTTGTATGCTGACATTGCCTGTGGCGTAGATATGCCCGTAGAAGGGAAACTCCGGAGAGCCTGCCTTTGTATCGTAGACAAGCATGTTGTCGGTGCTGAAGGAGAACCGGTAGTGCATGTCTTTCATTTTGGTATGCGTAAGGGTGCCATGAGCAAGCCCGGTATGTCCTTTGCTGTCTTTCAGCCTGACATTTTTAAAGCGGAAAATTCCGGAGGAGATATGGACAGAATCAGTTTCTGCTTCGAACCGGGTGTTGAGAATGTTGACTTTCATTCCCATGCGCGCTTTTGCACTGCCTTCGAGGTCGAGCTGGGCGAACGGTCCGAACAGCCGGACGTTTCCGTACGCTTCTCCGTTCACGTCGCTGAATATCTTTCTGACAAAAGGCTGGAGAAAAGACAGCGGTGTACCTCCGGCACGGATGTGCAGGTCGAGCCCCTTTTGTTTGGGCGATATGTATCCGTCGACGAATGTCGAGCAGTTTGCATCGCGCCTGATGTCGGCTGTCAGTCTGATTCCCCCAAGTTCCTTGTCCCAGGATCCCTTGATGGCAGCCTGTCCCAGCAACGCTTCGTTGAGGGAGAAGTTGTCGGCATTCAGCCGTGCCTGAATGTCCGGGTCAGTCATGAGGTTGCGCAGGCAGATTCTGCCGCTTACATTTCCGTTGAAGCTGACTGAACGGAACTGTATGATGTCCATGAGGTAGTTCAGCCGGATATTTTTCATGTCAACAAGGCATGAATCAACGTTGTTTTTGCCGATTCTTCCGTTTGCGCTTATATATTGGTTGCCGTGCTCGAAGAGAAAATGCCGGATTTCGATGCTGTCTTTTTTGATGCTGAGGTTTGTCGGATGCATTTTCCAGACAGTATCATTCAGAATGACGTTGCTTGGGTGTATGTCGATGTTTGTTTCCAGCTCGTTTGTGGAGGGGTTTTTAAGGAATGCGGTTACCGCCTCGATTTTTCCGCTGAATGTCTGGCGGGTGTTGTTTCCCCAGAACAGTGTGGTGTTCAGCTTGTCATTCCGGGCTTGCGTTTGCAGGGAGATGTTGAACATCGCCCCCTTTTTCATCAGCAGGCTGGCGCGTAACTGGCATTGTAGCCTGTCGGTGTCGCCGTTGCACAGCAATGTTCCCGATTCGTAATATTTTCCCTGATAAGTGAACTGAGGCAGGTAGCCGTTTATTCTGATGTTATGCAGGCTGTCGTTGAGCTGTCCTGAAAAAGTGGCGGGCATCTGCAGTTCGAAAGGTATCTGCAGGGCCTTGTTGAAGAAATCGCTGTTGTCGACAGACAGCCGGAACCTGAAGTTGTTGTTGGTTTCAGCATCCTTTTCTTTCTGCGACATCAATGAGGGAATATGCTGCGATATGATTTTGCGGATGCTTGTCAGGACGGTGCGGTAGGAATAGTTCCCCAGCACCTCGCCATGCAGGAAAGGCGATTCGATCCGGACGCTTTTTTCTGTGTTGCCCGAAGGTCCTGCCAATACCTGCAAGTATGGCATGAAATAGCTTTTTTCGCTGTCTTCCGGACTGTTTATGTTGAGGCTGTCCAGCGTTATTTTTCCTTGCATGTCGTCGATTGAATGCCCGCTGAAGTCTGCTGTAAGATTGAGAGAAACATTTGTATCTTCGTATTTTTCAGTCAGGCGCAGTTTGTTCGGACGCAAATTCCGCATTACAGCCTTCAGGTTGAAATCCGGAGTCTGTTGGCCGGTGACGAAGCTTCCGTTGATCTCGATGTTGCCGTTGGGGTCATTCAGCGAAACGTGTCCGTTAAATCCTCCCGGCTTAAAATTGCCGTCAAGAAGAATTTCCTTGTAGACATATTTGTTATATTCGAGCGAGGTGACGGTTCCTTTAATGTAAGATTCAGGAAGCTTGTTGCGGTATTTGAAGTCCTGAAGTTCAAGATTAAACGAAGCGTTGCCCAGTTTGTCTTCTTTCCCGAGCAACAGTCCCAGTCCGAAGTCATCAGCCGACACTTTTCCGGAATAAGTCTTCAGTCCGCTCACTGTGTCGGTAAACATGGTTATGTTGGCGTTTATGTCGCCCGGGTCTGTCTGGAACAGTCCGTGTGCGGTCAGTTGGGTCGGATAGCCTGACAGGTCGCCTTTGAAGTAAACATATCCCAGCCGTTTCAGGATGGGCGGGACCTGCGTTCCGCTTCCTTTGAAGTTCTTGATCAGCCATTCGATTCCCGTTTCGGTGAGCGAAGCCTTTTTCACGTTTCCGAAAAAGTAAGGACGGAGCGGGGCTGTGTTTCCGTCAGCCATTCCGGTTGCGCTGAGTTCCAGCCCTCCGTTTGCCCCGTTCAGTGAAAAGTAGGGGATGTTTATCTGCTTCCCTTTTCCATGGAAGCGCAGGTTCATGCTCACAGAGTCTGTGAAGTTAGAAAGAACCGGAGCGAAGGCTGACAGGTCGGCCGGAGTGACACAGGCCCGTATCCGGCCACCGTATTTCTGGTTGTCGGAAACCGCGGCCGGTTTGTTGAGGTCTTGTCCGCTGATAGCCAGCGTGTCGATGGAAACAGCCGAGCGGGGGAGTCCCATGAACAAGTCGTTCAGGCAGATTTCCCGTTGGTTGGCCGTAACTTTGAAGCGGAAGCGTTTGAGCTGGAAGCCACTTTGTTCGCTGAAGCTCATGCGGCGCAGCTGGAGGTTGAGCGAGTCGCTTTGAAAGGCTTTCAGGGATATCGTTGCTGAAAGATTGTTTATGGCTATATGTCCGGCATTGAACACGCCCTTTGTTTCGGGCACGGATTTGATGTCGTAGCTGAACTGTCCGCGTCGTATCAGAACAGAATTGATGCGGAGGTCTATGGGTCGTCTGGCCTGTGTCTTGTTTTCAGGCGTCAGTGCATCAATGATGAACTGGCAGTTGAGGGGAGCTTCCGGGTTGTCCCTTGTCAGACTGACATTGAGTCCGAAAAGCTGGGCGCTGCTGATACGTATCTTTTGGTGGAAAAGAAAAGACAGGTCGACTTTTGCAGACAGGCGTGAGATGTGGAACATTTTCTCTCCGTTCCGGCCGTCAATCCGAATATTCTGTATGATGATTCGGTTGAGAAATCCTAAATCAATGTTGCCTACCTGTACGTTGGTCTGGAAGAAACCGGAAAGCTCTTTTGAAACCAAGGCCGACAGGCGCTGCTGCACTCTCGGCGTACCGACAAGAGCTATCAGTCCGAAATAGCACACCAGTATGAAAATAATGGTGAAGCGGATGGTTTCTTTTATACGTGCGGCTCGGCTCATTTTCCTTGATTTAGCTGACAAAATTACAAATAACGTTTGAATAACTCTCTTAGGGGAACGGGTTATTAGTAATTTTTTACGTCTTGGCTCCAGAAGGTATGATTCTGTTCCGGCTTGCTGAAACGGTATTCCGGTTTCATTAGCCGCAGCGCATCGCTGAAGGAACGCTTGAACGCCAGACACGTTCCTTCAGTTTCAATCGGCGGCAGGAAATAATCATCGCCCAATCCGTTTCTTTATGAGGCTGCGGTGGGTCATTCGTATCCCGGATTCTGTTTCATCGTTTCGTTCATCTCGAGTATTTTTTCGGGAATGGGGAATACGGTGGTAAATCCGCTCGCTTCGTTCTCCAGTTGGGGACGGAAGCTGTAGGACCGAGTGAAAGTGCCGAAACGGATCATGTCTTGGCGGCGCCAGCCCTCCCATGCGAGTTCCAGCTGCCTTTCTGCCAGCAGATTTTCAAGTGTGGCCGTCCGTGGAGCGGCACCTACCCGGCCGCGCACCTCGTTCAGTTCTGCATCGCCGTTTTCTCCGTTTCGCACCTTTGCTTCGCTTAGCATCAGCAGCACGTCGGCATAGCGGAACAGAACGATGTCGTTGTTGATCAGTTTCCCGTCTTTCAGTGCGTTCTTGTCCACCTCGTATTTTTTCATCCGTGCTCCGGCGGTTTGTTCGTATGCACTTCCTGAAAGGTCGATACCGACCTGCCAAGGCTCGTAGACCAAAGGCGTTTGTCCGTCGTCCAGCAAGACGGGATTCCCGTCCAGGTCTTTTACAGGACCGGCGAAATAGCAGAAATCAAAGCGCGGATCGGTGTCGGGAGTGTCATATCCGAATGTTTCCAGGGCTTCGGGAGTAGCGCTCGAACCGTTCTCTCCGCTTAGTCCATACGCTTTGGCATGGTTGTAGTGCCGCGAACGGAACAGATAGATGAACTGGTTGGTGTAGAGCGTCTTGTCTATCGGTATGACAAAAATGTTTTCCTGCGACGATTCGTTGAAGATGGCAAAGTTGAGTGTATAGTCCGGTTCCAGCGTGTATCCGGCGGCAGCGATCTGCCGGCAGTAGTATTCTGCGGTTTCCCAGGCGTTCAGACGGCTGCCTTCTACGTCGAAGAACAGCTGTTTGCCGTCTGGCCTGTCAGCGTCTGTCCACAGGTCGTCTGCATACACTTCGGCATTCAAAGCCAGCTTTGCCAGCAGGAAATGTGCCGCCGGCTGTGTCATTCTTCCGTAATAGACGCCCGGCTGGTTGCTGCGCTCCTTGCTCAATAAGGGAGCAGCCTCTTGCAGTTCGTTGAAAATGAAGCGGAACGTCTGGCTCCGGTTCTGCTGCCTGATGTCGCTTACGTGCACGTCAGAGGTTAGGAGCAGAGGAATGTTGCCGAACAAGTCCATTGTGTAATAGTAGAACATGGCTCTCAGTGCCTGCACTTCTGCCGTGTAGATGCGTGTGTCTTCGTTCGGATGCTTCTGGGCGTACGACTGGATTGCTTCCAGCGATTTGTTGCACAGGATGATGGCCCTGTAGAGATACTCCCACGTGTTGTGTATCGCATCGTTGTTCACTCCCCACCGGTGCAGGTAGAGTCCTTGCCAGAATCCTCCGTCATACCAGTCGGCTCCTCTTGTCGGCATGATGGCTTCGTCGGTGGTAAAGGTGTTCAGGTCGTATACGCCTCGCCCGGTTCCTTGCAGTCCTTGGCTGTCGCTGTATCCGCCGATGTGGTTGTAGAGCGACAGCACTCCGTTCTGAAACAATTGCTGCAGCGTTTCGTAGGCCGTGCTTTCGTCAAGGCTGTCGCGTGGATCTTCTTCCAGGAATTTGCTGCATGAAGTAGCTCCAGGCAGGAGAAAGAGCAGCAAAAAGATAAAGGCATATTGTGTTTTCATAACGTTCCGGATTAAAAGTTGAGGTTAAGGCTGACGGTATATGTGCGCGAAAGCGGATAGGTGCGCTTGTCGTCCACTCCCAGCGTGTTGTTTGCCAGACTGGAATTTATCAGTGGGGTAAGTCCCGAATAACTGCTGATGGTTCCCAGATTGTTGATGGTGCCTGCCAGACGCAGCCCTTTCAGAAAGCGGGTATGCTTTAAGGGGACAGTCCATCCGACGGTAAGGTAATCGAAATTGACGTAATTGCCGTTCTCCAGCCAGTAGTCGGTGGCCGTCTGGTCCTTTATCATCTGCCCGGGTGCATCTTCCAGCACGTTGTAGTCGGGCAGGCTGTTCATGTTCATGTACGAGAGGGATGTTCCGTTGTATATCTTATGTCCGAAAGCTCCGTTTATCTGCAAAGAGATGTCCACGTTCTTGTAGCGGAAGCTGATGTTTGAGCCCAGCAGCGTTTTCGGGATGGCTTGTCCGGCTATATAGCGGTCTTCTCCGTCTTCCAGGTTTACCCCTCCTCCGTTCAGGTCGGCTATCTGATAGGTGTATCCCTCTTGTCCGTCCGAAACGAGCCCTTCGCAGTGAGGCAGGTAAAAGACTCCCAGAGGCTGTCCCACGATTTGGTATACGATGTTGTTGTATCCTCCGTGCGTGCCTGCTCCGTTCAGTCCGGCTATGGCCGTATATTCGGAAGCCGACACATATTCTCCGTTGTACATTCCGCTCAGCGAGAGAAGCTTGTTCTGCTGGAAGGTGATGTTGGCATTGATGTTCAGCTCCATGTCTTTTGTCTTCAGCGGAGTGATGCCTATGGATATTTCCGTTCCGCTGTTTCGCATGGAGCCCAGGTTTGCCAGCAGGGTGTTGTAGGCAAAGGGCGGCACGCTGACATTGTATGAATAAAGCATGTCCGTGGTCTTCGAGTTGTAGTAGTTGACAGAAAGCAGAAGCCGGTTGCCGTACAGCCCCAGGTCGAATCCGGCATTGAATGTGCGCTTCACTTCCCATTTCAGGTCGGGATTGACGTTCCGGAGGCTTTCGTATGTGACGAGAGGCGTGTTGCCGACGGGCGTTATCCCGTTGGGGCGTACCAGAGCCATGGTGGTATATGAGTCGATGCCGGCCTGGTTGCCTGCAAGTCCGTATCCCATGCGGATTTTCAGGTTGTCTATATAGCGGAAACGTTTCATGAAGGCTTCTTCCGAGATGTTCCACGCAACGGACGCAGAAGGAAAGAATCCCCATTTGTGGTTTGTCCCGAATTTGGACGAAGCGTCTGTGCGTGCGTTTAAGGTCAGGACATAGCGGTTGCCGAACGTGTAGTTGACGCGTCCCAGAAACGAAACCAGGTGCGGGTCTTCGTAATATGATCCGGTGCCTTCCCACGGGCGGAGCGCTCCGCCCTGCAGGTTGTTGAACCCGTTTTCGTCGGAAGAAAAGTTGGTTGCAGTGGTGTAAAACCCTTTATATGTGTCTTTCTCCAGTTCGCCCAAAGCCAGCACATCGAAGAAGTGCGACCCCTTGCGCTTGCGGTAGGTCAGCATGAGGTTTCCCAAAAGCGATTCCGATTTGCGGTCGCCCCGGTAAGCCTGTCCGTGTGCCCATACGCTGGTAGGGAGGTATTGCGAGTCTTCGCTGTCGCTGTATGTGTACGAGCCGAACAGTATCAGTTTCAGATCCTTCATCAGATGGAGCGTGAGCCGGGCGTGGGCGCTGAAGTAAGACGTGGCATTCTGGTTGTTCACTTCCATCCATGCCAGCGGGTTGGTGATCTGGCTGGCTGCGGTTATCTGGTCCCATCCTCCGGTTTCGGGATTCTTATGGTTGGGAAAGGTGGGGTTGAACGTTGCTGCCGAATAGAATGTCTTCTGGTAGTCGAAAAGCGTCCGGTCGCGCTTTACGGAGCCGAACAGTCCCAGTTCGCAGTCGATGAGTCCGTCCAGCAGCTTCTGGCTCATGTTCATGTTTGAGGTGAACAGCTTCATGCTTTCGTTCTGTATGACCCCTTCGCGGTTCTGGAAGCCCAGCGAAACGCGGTAGTTTGAAGCCTCTCCTCCTCCGTAGAAAGCTATGTTGTGGTTCTGCTGCAGGCCTGTCTGTTCGATTTCTTTCTGGAAATCCGTGTCATAGCCTTTGTCAAGGAAGTGCAGGCCGTTCTCGGCAGCCACCTTCCGGTATGCTGCGCCCGAAAGCATGTCCAGGTGACGGTAAACGTGGGCTATTCCGAAACTGCCGCTGTAATTTACGCGCGTCTTTCCGGCCGTTCCTTTCTTGGTGACGATGTTGATGACGCCCGAAGCTCCTCGTGATCCGTACTGTGCCGTTTCGGAAGCGTCTTTCAGGATGGTGAAGCTTTCGATGTCGGCAGGGTAGATGGATGTCAGCATGGTCAGATCGCCCAACACGCCGTCAACGATGATGAGCGGATCGTTTCCGCTTGTCAGCGAAGTGGTTCCCCGCATCCGCACGGACTCCAGGGCCGCCATGCCGTTGCTGCTTTTCAGAATGGTCAGCCCTGCCACGCGTCCTTGGATGGCTTCCAGGGGATTGGTAATCTGTTCTTTGTTCATCTGCTGTTCGGTGATGCGTTCTACCGAACCCGAAAGGTTGATCAGGCTGCCTTGGGCATACCCGATGTTCAATACAGAATCGCGTACAGATTCTGTATGCTGTTCTTTTTCCTGTGCCGCCAGCGTTTGCGGGCACAATGAAGAAAAGACGATGCAAGCTGTCAGAAGGTGTTTTTCTTTTTTCATATCATTTCTAAGGTGCGCGGTTTTTGCGAAAATAAACAATATTTTTGACAAATCCTAATCATTGGCGGGGCAGATGAGGCTGCATTGTCCTGTTTGCGGCAGGCGGATTGGGAGATTTTTATGTATCCGCAAGCCGGCCGAAGCCTTTGGAATGTTTGTCTTCAGTCTGGATATCTGTATGTTTAGTCTGAAGATATATATCTTTAGGCTGGAGATAAAGATTCTTGCGGGCTGCATTCGTTTTTCTGCGGCCTTCTCGCCGATGCGCCGATTGCTCACCCGGTGTTGCAGAATGCGGACCGTGCCGGGTGGAATGACACCGTTGCGGGGAGATTTAAAGAAATATTTCAGTAATTAGGAGGCGAAAGATGTCTTTCGTTCTTTTTTTTCGTTATTTTTGCAGGCAAAATATTGAAACCATTTTTTGTAATCCAATATGGCAAATTGTATCAAATTGCGTAAAGGCCTGGACATAAACCTGAAAGGAAAGGCTGCGGCAGAGGTAAAGCCAGTGAAGGAACCGGGATTCTATGCACTGTGTCCCGATGATTTTACGGGAGTTTCTCCGAAAGTCGTTGTCAAGGAGCAGGAGTATGTAATGGCCGGAGGACCCTTGTTTATCGACAAGAATCATCCAGAAGTTAAGTTCGTGTCGCCCGTCAGTGGAGTTGTGACAAGTGTAGAGCGCGGGGCGCGACGGAAAGTGATGAGCATTACCGTGGAGGCTGCTGCGGAACAGGATTTTGAAGAGTTCGGCAGGAAAGAAGTTGCGTCGATGGACGCGCAGGCTGTGAAGGAGGCTTTGCTTGAATCGGGTATGTTTGCGTTTGTGCGCCAGCGTCCGTATGACGTGATAGCTGACCCGTCAGTGGCTCCGAGAGCTATTTTCGTTTCGGCTTTCGACAGCAGTCCGCTGGCTCCCGATTTTGAGTTTGTGCTGAAAGGGCAGGAGGCTGATTTTCAAACAGGGCTCAGTGCTTTGGCCAAGATAGCGAAAACGTATTTAGGTATCAGCGTGCATCAGACTTCTTCTGCGCTGACCGGGGCAAAAGATGTGGCCGTTACGGTTTTTGACGGTCCTCATCCGGCCGGGAATGTTGGCGTGCAGATCAATCACATCGCTCCCGTAAACAAGGGAGAAACCGTTTGGACGGTCGATCCGCAGGCTGTGATATTTATCGGGCGCCTGTTCAATACGGGGCGCGTCGATCTGACGCGCACGGTTGCGCTGACCGGTTCGGAGGTGCTGAAGCCTGCCTACTGCAAGCTGAAGGTAGGTGCTCTGCTGACAAATGTGTTTGCCGGCAACGTGACTCCGGACAGCGAGCTGCGCTATATCAGCGGAAACGTGCTGACGGGAAAACAGATTTCCGGCAATGGTTTTCTGGGCGCATTCCACAGCCAGCTGACCGTGATTCCGGAAGGCAGTGGCGTGCATGAAATGCTGGGGTGGATTATGCCCCGTACCGGAGATTTCAGCGTGAGCCATTCTTATTTCAGCTGGCTTTCGGGCAGAAAAAAGGAATATGTGCTCGATGCGCGTGTAAAAGGCGGAGAACGCCACATGATTATGTCAAACGAATATGACCGGGTGTTCCCGATGGACATCCTGCCCGAATATCTGATCAAGGCCATTATAGCCGGCGACATTGACCGGATGGAGGCTCTTGGCATCTATGAAGTGGCTCCGGAGGATTTTGCCCTGTGCGAATTTGTCTGTTCGTCGAAGATGGAACTGCAGCGTATCGTTCGTGAAGGCCTTGACATGCTCCGCAAGGAAATGTGCTAATTTCAAATTAAAACCGTTATAATAGAATGAATGCATTAAGAAATTATCTTGACAAGATAAAGCCGAACTTTGAGGAGGGAGGCAAATATCATGCTTTCCGTTCCGTGTTCGATGGATTCGAAACCTTTCTGTTTGTTCCGAATACGACTTCGAAGACGGGAACTCACATCCATGATGCCATCGACAGCAAGCGGATCATGTCGTTTGTAGTGATTGCGCTCATGCCGGCGCTGCTGTTCGGAATGTACAATGTTGGCTATCAGCATTTCCACGCTGCCGGTGCAGAAGGCAGCTTTTGGGAAATGTTTTTCTATGGCTTCCTGGCCGTACTGCCCAAGATCATCGTGTCTTATGTGGTGGGACTGGGAATAGAGTTTGTTGTGGCCCAATGGAAGAAGGAGGAGATTCAGGAAGGATTCCTGGTTTCGGGAATGCTGATTCCGATGATTGTTCCGGTAGACTGTCCGTTGTGGATGTTGGCCATTGCCGTCGCTTTCTCTGTGGTCTTTGCGAAAGAGGTGTTCGGCGGTACGGGAATGAACATTTTCAATCCGGCTCTGGTGACGCGCGCTTTCCTGTTCTTCGCTTATCCGGCAAGCATGTCGGGCGACAGGGTGTGGGTGGCCGGCGAAAGCATTTTCGGGATAGGCGCAACAGTCGACGGGCTGACAACCGCCACTCCGCTGGGAATTGCCAAGACTGCCGCTACGGCTGCCGACTGTCCGGCTTTTTCATGGGATATGGTGACCGGACTGATTCCGGGATCGATCGGCGAAACCAGTGTCATCGCCATAGCCATCGGAGCGGTGATTTTGCTGTGGAGCGGTGTGGCAAGCTGGAAAACCATGCTGTCGGTGTTTGTTGGCGGCGCGCTGACGGGAGCGGTGTTCAATGCGTGGGGACCGGATACGGCCATAGCGCATATGCCCTGGTATGAGCACTTGTGTTTGGGAGGGTTCTGTTTCGGAGCCGTATTCATGGCGACCGACCCGGTTACTTCTTCGCGTACCGAGAACGGCAAGTTTGTGTATGGTTTCCTGATTGGAGCCATGGCAATTATTATCCGCGTGCTCAATCCGGGTTATCCCGAAGGGATGATGATGGCGATTCTGCTGATGAATATCTTTGCTCCGCTCATCGACTATGTGGTGGTGGAGAACAATATCTCACGCCGTGCGAAACGTGCTGTGTCTAACAACTAAAACGGGATACGATGAATACAAACAGTAATTCTTATACGATTGTTTATGCTTCGGTACTTGTGGTTATCGTTGCATTCCTGCTGGCTTTTGTCAATTCTTCACTGCGCGATCTGCAGGGCAAGAATGTGGAGCTTGACACGAAGAACCAGATTCTTTCGGCACTCAATATTCGGGGGGTGAAGGATGTGGAATCGGAATTTGCCAGGATTGTGAAGGAAGATCAGATCGTTGCCGGCGACGGAACGCTGACCCCTTACGAAGGCAAGTTTGTTACCGGTTACGAAAAAGAGTTCAAGGAGAACGGACGTGCCCATATCTTTGTATGTGAGGTGGACGGCCAGAAAAAATATGTGATTCCCGTTTATGGCTCAGGCTTGTGGGGAGCTATCTGGGGATATATAGCCTTGAATGAGGACAAGAATACGGTTTACGGCACTTATTTCTCTCACGCTTCCGAAACTCCGGGACTGGGAGCTGAAATTGCCGGCGAACATTTTCAGGGCGAATTCAAGGACAAGCAGGTAATGGACGGCGAAAACATCGGACTGGGCGTGGTGAAGTTCGGAAAAGTGGAAAGTCCCGAGTATCAGGTGGACGGCATTTCCGGAGGAACGATCACTTCTGTCGGTGTGGATGCCATGCTGAAAAGTTGTTTGGCGCATTACACTAAATTCTTAACTTTAAAAAACGAATGAGGAGGAGATAAACGATGGGAAATCTATTTTCAGCAAAGAACAAAGAGGTCTTTTCTGCTCCGATCAGCATGAACAATCCGGTGACGGTGCAGGTGCTGGGCATCTGTTCGGCACTGGCTGTTACTTCCAAGCTGGAGCCGGCCATTGTGATGGGACTTTCGGTTACCATCATTACGGCGTTTTCCAATGTGGTGATTTCATTGATCCGGAAGACTATACCGAACCGCATCCGCATCATCGTGCAGCTGGTGGTAGTGGCTGCGCTTGTAACCATTGTGAGCGAGCTGCTGAAGGCGTTTGCATATGATGTGAGCGTACAGCTTTCGGTTTATGTAGGTCTGATCATTACCAACTGTATCCTGATGGGACGGCTGGAAGCGTTTGCCATGGCGAACGGTCCGTGGGAGTCCTGTCTTGACGGCCTTGGAAACGGTTTGGGCTACGCCAAAATTCTGGTGATGGTGGCTTTCATACGAGAACTTCTGGGATCGGGAACCCTGTTGGGATATAATATACTGAATTACGATGCAGTGAAAGAGGCAGGTTACGTGAACAACGGACTCATGCTGATGCCGCCGATGGCTTTGATCATCGTGGCATGTATCATCTGGTACCAGCGTGCAAAGCATAAAGAACTGCAAGAAAATGATTAACGTCTAACCGAAAAGAAATTATGGAACATTTTTTTAGTTTATTGGTCCGTTCGATATTTGTGGACAACATGATCTTCGCTTTCTTCCTCGGCATGTGTTCGTATCTGGCTGTATCGAAGAATGTGAAGACCGCTGTCGGTTTGGGCATTGCCGTAACTTTCGTGCTGGTGGTGACCCTTCCGGTAAATTATCTGTTGCAGACTAAAGTGCTGGCGGCCGACGGCATTCTGGGAATCGACCTCAGCTTCTTGAGCTTTATTCTTTTCATTGCGGTCATAGCAGCTATTACGCAGCTTGTGGAGATGGCGGTCGAACGCTTCAGCCCTTCGCTTTATGCGTCGCTGGGTATTTTTCTGCCGCTGATTGCCGTGAACTGTGCCATTATGGGAGCGTCGCTCTTTATGCAGCAGCGCATCAATCTTACTCCTTCCGATCCGAAATATATAGGTGATGTGTGGGATTCCATTTCATATGCCTTAGGTTCGGGGCTGGGATGGATGCTTTCTATCGTGGGGCTGGCTGCCGTTCGCGAGAAAATGGCTTATTCGAATGTGCCCGCTCCGTTGAGAGGTTTGGGCATCACGTTCATAACCGTCGGACTGATGGCGATGGCCTTTATGTGTTTCTCAGGTTTGGACATTTAACGGAAAGGAAGCAAGACTATGGATATGCATTTTATATTGGCAAGCATCGGAGTGTTTCTGGTGACCATTCTGGTGCTGGTTGTGATTCTGTTGGTGGCAAAGAAGTTTCTGGTGACTTCCGGAAAGGTGAAGCTGACCATCAACGGTGACAAAGTGATGGAAGTTGAATCGGGATCTACGCTGCTCAATACGCTGGCGGTAAACGATGTGTTTCTTTCGTCGGCGTGCGGGGGCAAAGGCTCGTGCGGACAGTGCAAGTGCCAGGTGCTTGATGGAGGAGGCGAGATCCTTCCTTCTGAAGTGGGACATTTCAGCCGCAAGCAGCAGAAGGACCACTGGCGTTTGGGCTGCCAGGTGAAAGTGAAGGGCGACATGGCTATCAAGGTTCCCGAGTCTGTCTTGGGTGTCAAGGAGTATGAATGTACGGTAATCTCCAACAAGAATGTGGCCACTTTCATCAAGGAGTTCAAGGTGCAGTTGCCTGCGGGAGCGCACATGGACTTCATCCCCGGATCGTATGCGCAGATCAAGATTCCCGCGTTTACGATGGATTATGACAAGGATATAGACAAGGCACTGATCGGTGACGAATACTTGCCTGCATGGAAGAAGTTCAACATGTTCTCATTGAAGTGTGTGAATACGGAGCCGACGGTGCGTGCCTATTCTATGGCGAACTATCCGGCAGAGGGAGATGTGTTTATGCTGACAGTGCGTATCGCCACTCCGCCGTTCAAACCGGACCGCAGCGGATTTATGGATGTCAATCCGGGTATCGCTTCGTCTTATATCTTTACCCTGAAGCCGGGTGACAAGGTGCTGATGAGCGGTCCTTACGGAGATTTCCATCCGATATTCGATTCCAAGAAAGAAATGATATGGGTAGGCGGTGGTGCAGGTATGGCTCCGTTGCGTGCGCAGATCATGCACATGACTCGTACATTGGGCACGAAGGATCGTGTGATGCATTATTTCTATGGAGCACGTGCGCTGAACGAGGTGTTCTATCTTCAGGATTTCCTGCAGCTGGAAAAGGATTTTCCGAATTTCCATTTTCATCTTGCGCTTGACCGTCCGGATCCTGCTGCCGATGCGGCTGGTGTAAAATATACGGCGGGATTCGTTCATCAGGTAATGTATGATACTTACTTGAAGAATCATGAGGCGCCTGAGGATATTGAATACTACATGTGCGGTCCCGGACCGATGTCGAATGCAGTAGTTAAGATGCTTGACAGTCTGGGAGTTGATCCAAGTTCAATCATGTATGATAACTTTGGAGGATAAATCTCGGAGCATCATATAAAATGGAGAGAGGTGTGCCATGCGGGGATTCCCGTTTTGGCACACCTTTTTGCTGATTTATGCCCGAAAGCCGATGCGAGGTATCACGGCCGTTTCTATCTGGCGAGGCTTGAATTTGAGAAATGCCGTTTCAACATCTTCTTTTTCAACCGTCCGGCAAGACTCTTTGTCAATTGCTCCGCCCCGGTTCAGCACCCGTGCGGCCATAGCCGGAAGAATGCCGCTATACACATATTGCTCTATCCAGCGGGCATTGCTGAAGCTTTCTGTCTTGTCGGCAACCGCTTCGCTGATGGTTTCGTACAGTTGCCTGCCCGCTTCGCCGGTCAGGATATATTCTTCTTTCCGGAAGAGTTGCAGGGCTATTTCCATCAGCTCGTCTGCCGAATAGTCCTCGAACCGGAGCGTGTGAGGGAACCGTCCGCGGAGTCCGGGGTTGGTTGCCAGCATTTGGTTCATTTCCTTTTCATATCCGGCCAGAACGACTATCATGTCCGGGCTGTTTCTGGACAGGACTGTGAGCAGGCATTCGACAACCCGGTATCCGAAATCCTTTCGATTGTCTTTGTCTGCTGTCAGTGTGTAGGCTTCATCGATGAAGAGAACATTGCCTTGCGCTTTCCTTAAAATCTCCTGCATGTTGCGTTCTGTTTCGCCGAGAAACTGTCCTACCATCCGGCTTCTTTCCGTCACGATTACGTCGCCTTTCGAAAGGAGTCCCATCGCATGGAAGATTTTTCCGATCATTCTGGCCACTGTCGTTTTTCCTGTTCCCGGGTTGCCCGTGAATATCATGTGGTGGATGTCTTTTTTCCGGACGGCCAGTCCCATTCTGCTTCGGAGATCATCAAACTGCAGTTGGTTGAATGTTGCGTTGAGGAGCTGTTTCACCTCGTGAAGTCCGGTCATCGCATTCAGTCCGCTCATTTCCTGTTCGAATGATGTGTCTTTTCCGTCGGTAAAACCGTCGTGTATGTCTTCGGCCTTAATCTTTGAAAGCTCCTGTTTCATGCTTGTTTCCTCCTGGCATTCCATATCCAGAATGCGTTGACGGAAGCAGGGAAGAATGGAACCGGTGAAGAACTGTTCCACCTGTTCTGCCCCCCAATTCTTCAGTTTTCCTTTGGCATCCATACCTGCCAGCAGTTTGGTAAGGCGCAGCTCCGCTTCTTCCGAGAATGAGAACTGCTGCTTTTTCAGCGTGTTCTGGAGAGCATGGGCGATATCGGAAACCGTATAGCTGCATAATCCAACGCTGTTTTTCTCGGGGAAGAGGCCTTTTAGCGTCGGATTGGTTTCGAACACTTGATTGATTTCGGCATCTGTTCCAAGGAAAAACAGCGTGAGCTTCCGCTCTGTCTTCAGTTTCTTTTCCAGTTTTTGAAAGAATCTGTTTTCGTTGGCATTCAGCAGGGCATACAGATTGGAGATGCAGACAACGCCTTCTGTCAGTCCCTCGAACAGTCCGTTGACCGCGGCATAGGGGTCAGCCAGGTTTTTCTGTTCGGTCAGTTCTTCTGCATCCACATAGTTGAAATTTCTGGTTTCGCAGAGAATGAAGGCGAAATCTTTTATTGCGTTCTTTGTTCCTTCAGTTTCTTTTCCGATGAACAGGAAATTCATGTTCCGTCTTATCGGACCCAGATCGCAGTCTTTCCGCATTAAGTTCAGTGCGTTGTCCTGAAAGTATTCCATCGCCTTTCGCTTTATGCTTCCGAATCCGGGGGTACGCCTCAGCTCGCTCCAATAGAACGAGTTTCTTCGGTCGGATTCCATGTATCTCAAGAGTATGTACTCGGATGAGTGTTTCTTGATGCTTTCACTCATCTTTATGGATATCCTTTCATTTTCCAGGCTGAAAGATATTTTATGGAAAGGTTCTCCGTTGTGGCTGAGCAGGCAAGTGTATTGGCCCGGCATCCAGATAAACGGTGAATTGAGGCTGGTGCAGACTTTTCTGCTCTGCGGCATTTCAGGGCTTTGTGAGATGAAAATCCTGTCCATGAGGAAAAATGATTCGTCATAACAGCAGGCTGTGAATTCATCGTATTTCCGCATGGCTCTTGAAAGACTGAATGAAAGACTTATCCGTCCGGAAGTGCCGGCAAGCGGTGTCTGGTCACGATGCAGCCGGATATTCCGTATGTCGGGATGTGCCAGATGGCGTCCGTCGGGCAGGATGGAGAACGAGAACCTGAGGTTTGTTCCCATGGCTTCAAAGTTGCAGTCGCTTTCCGACGCTTCCAGGTTGTTGAGAAGCAGAAAGTATTCGCCCGGACTCAGGCTGTCGCCCAGCTCGGAGAAATCGAAATAAATGCCGTCTTCGTTCGGGATTTCCTTTCGGATTGCAAGTGCTTTCCGCTTTCCTTTCTTATACAGCCATGCCTGCACTGCTTCATCGTCGCAGCATCCTTCATTTTCTACCTGAGTGACAAACAGAAAAAAGGATATTGCAAACCGGGTGTCGGGGAGGCAGGCCTTGAAGTTCGTTTCCTTGTCCATCAGGTTGTTTCCGTCAAGAATCAGTTCAGCCGACCGGAAGGAGTAGGTGGCGGGCGAAAAGCCTGCAGGGACAATGTAGTCTATATTGTCATACGTGCAGCGTTCGGTTTCTGTTTTGTTGGAGTCTTCTATAAATTTGTCAAATCCGTCAATCAGTGGTGTTTCATTGTATACATTATCAATCATGGCTTCAAGTTTTTAACGGTGAGATATTTCAATAAGGTGCATAACAAAAAGAGGACATGCAGTCTGCATATCCTTATTAGGATAACATGTCTTCATTTGAAAAATGAGGACATGCATTTAAGAACATTGGAGTGTTTCGGATCTCCCAAGATTTCTCCGGCCCCGTCTGCTTTGGGCGCACTTAACCTGTTTTGCCGGAGGGGTGTCCATCAAATCAAAGAACACGACAACATTCACTTTCACGCCTTGCAACGTCTTGTTGCCGGCTGGAAATGATTTTCTGTCTGTTTTCTTTGATTTGAAACTTTTGAAGCATGATTGGTCTATTTCATCGTTCTGCCGCAAATATAGAAACAGGTGTTGACATGTACAAGTTTTTTGCCGGATTTCTGTGAAAAAAATGAGGGCGCAGCTTTGAAGCTGCACCCCCCGTAGTCAAGCAAGAAATCTCAGCATCCATGCATTTGCCGGCGGTCTTTCGGCAGAAGGCTTTGGATGCCTGATATTTTAATTCCAATATCCCGGCATGGCATCGTAGTCTGACAAGCCTGTGCAGTTACGAAAACACCAAGTATAGTATTCGGGTGCTACAAATTCAGTATTATAGTTGCTGCGTTCGTAAAGATGCACTTTCGTGCCGCTTCCTATCGTTGTATAAGGCGATTCGCCGGATAGGGAAGTGCAGCCGTCAAACAGTGAGGCAAGGACTCTCAGCTGACGGTTGTTGCCAAACAGTGATACTGGCAGTGACTGGAGGTTGGAACAGCTTTCAAAAGTACTTTCTAGATATACCAATGGGGTGCAGGCATCGAACAAATCAGATGGCAATACTTTCAGTCCTTTGCAATAGCTGAAAGCAAAAGACGCATCTTCAAGACTGCTGAATGAAGCAAAGAGGCCATCTGGTATTTCTGTCAAGTTTATACATCGTTCAAAAAGTCCTTGACCGCCGCTTAGATGACTGTCGCGATAACTGCTGTTACCGATATACTTCACTTGTGTGTTTCGGGCAAACAACTCGGCCGGAATTGAAGACAGCGAAGTGCAATAGCCAAAAGTGCCTTCAAAGCTGGTAACCTTGGTGCAAGCATCAAACAATCCCGCAGGGATTGCTTTCAGTCCGGAACAGCTGTGGAACGTTGTTTCGAATGTAGTGACCGCCGAGCAATTGCTGAACATGTCGGCAGGCAATTCCGTCAGTGAGGTGCAATTGTAGAAAGTACGTTGAAAACTCTTTGCTTTCGTACAATTCTTGAATAATCCTTTGGGCAGAGAAGCCAGCTTTGAGCAGTCGCCAAAAGTGTAATCGAAGCTTGTCGCATTGACTGCATAATCAAAGAAGCCTTCGGGGATTTCTGTAATGCTGGTTTCCGTGAAACTTCCTCCGTATGGTTCTACACCAAAGTGTTTCATGTTGCGGAAAGCACCTTGCGTATCCGGTGCCAAATACGAAAGGCTTGTAAAATGACCCAGATCGATTTCTTCCAAGCCTGTATATCCCCATTGAAGAATGCTTAACAAAGTATTTTTCCGTGCAGAAGTAGGAGCAGAACCGTCAAGAGCAAAATCCATCTGAGTCATTTTTCCTCTGAAACGCACTTGAAACTCGGTGGCCGAGGTAACATTGTACTTATGCTGAATGTTGTAGTAGGATCCTCCGTCAGTCAATGTTTCTACTGTACCATCACCCCAATCCAGCGTACCTTTGGTGTATCCGCTGTGGAAAGGTATATATACCGTAAAGTTATTGGCAGGATTGGCGCTGACTAGTAGTACAAGGTCCTGTTCGCTTTGTCCGGCAGCCGTGGAAGCGGTGTATTTGCTGAAGTAGTTGGTTTCCAGTGTGCTTCCGTACTCGCTCACGGGACGTACATACAGATAATAGGGCGTGTTTACGAGAAGACCGTTGAAATCTAATGTGAATTCTGTCTGTCCCTCAGACAAAACAAGCTCTTCGCGTTCCCATCTGTCGTAGAGAATGCCTGACGCTTCGGAACGGGGAAGCGCCTTGTCCGACAGATAATAGTACACCTTTGCTGTCGATTCGCTGGCCGTGAAAGGAAAGCTGAGCCTGCTGAATGTCGACTGTATGTTGCCGTTCAGCTTGCAGTATGGCGGTGCTTCCTGCACGATGTTCAGTGTGGCGAGGGTCTTTCCTCCGGAAACAACGTTTATCGAGCCTTGTCTTGAGAGTGCTTCGTCAACGCCCGTTTCGGTGTTGTGCTGCAGGATGTTACGCGTCACCTCCAGCATCACCTCACACTGTCCGCCGTTTTCCATGTCCGGCGGCGTAACTTCATTGGCATAAATGAATGCGCCGGCCACATCGGTGTCAACTTCAATGTATGGCATGGACAGATTTGTGTAGAGAACCACCGGGATGGGATTCGTCGGATCAGAAGAGACTTCGAGCTGTGAATCCTCGAAACGCGCGAAGGCGGGGGCGCCGTCAAGTGTAGAACTTTCATTGTCGGATACCCCTATCGACGAGTCATTGTTATCTGACCATTCGTCATCGGGATCATCGGAACAGCCGCTAAAACTTGAGAAGAACAGAAGAGGAAATAATAACAGTAACCAGTTTCGTAACATAAGCTATAAGATTAATGGTGAATTATAAATTGCTGAGATTGTCGTTATTGATGCGGGCAATGGCCGCCATTTATTTTCGGACAGGTATCTCCGGAGATATTGCATTTGTTTGAGCCGCCCAAAATATCGTGGCTCAAATGGCTGCATGATACGCTGTGCCGTGTTCTGCCGCTGCTCTTGCCTTCCGTACCGCTGCCTACAACGTGTGTCAGAATCAAGTAGAAAACATACAGCATCACTGTAATGAGGATGATCCAGACCGTGACGATGAACACGATATAAAAGGATACGGCAATATATCCCCAACGCCACACGATGCTGTGACGTTCTTTCCGAGGGGTGCGCCATACTTTCCATGCCACTAAGCCGATGGCTGCCATGGCTACGATGCCGGCTATTGTTTCTGCTATGTGATCACCGTCCGGAATAAACTGCGTTATTATAGCGACAACGGCAAGACCGGCTGCAACCCAATAATGTTTTTTGCTTTGGGGCACCACATCAACTCCGGCGATGTCGCGCCACTTTTCAGGGAAGAAATAATCCCATTTGGTAAACGATCCCAATACGGTCAGACATACGGCGATGATGATTGCTATTCCGCCTCCGAAGCCGACAGAGAGGTTCAGCAGTGCATCGTAGAGCAGACGCCAGCGTGCGGCACGCGGATTTTCGCTGCGACTTGCCTTTACCAGCCGCCATACCAGCCAGAAAATGGGGTAGACCAAAGTGAGGCAGCTTAGCCACAGCATATTGTTCACCTGTTGGTCAGTAATGTTGTCATTGGATGCAGAAAGAAGCATCCCGATGATCAGTATAGTGAAACCGAAAACTCCCGTCAGCAACAGCGGAGTTAGTGACCGGAAATGAAGATGAATGATGATTTCCGTTCCGGCTTTCCGGTTATACCAGTCGGTAATCTTGCGATAGCGCAATATTAGCAATGACGTGTAAACGATGCTTCCCCAGAAGAGTATCTGGCTTAACAATAGGACAGGAGTAAGAGCTGTAGCGTCTGTTAGCATAAGGTGTCAAGTGTTTTATGGGTTATTATATTAGGTTTGTCTGACGAATCAGCGTTTGCGGACCGTGATAATTCCTTTGGCTATGGCGGTCATGAGGAGGTCGACCACGTTGCGCGCCCCCAACTTGTCCAGCAGATGGCGGCGATGCGTGTCGACGGTATTGGTTGATACGCAAAGTTCGCGTGCTATTTCTTGCGTAGTCTTCCCCTCAGACAGCAGTTTCAGCACATCCAACTCTCGTGGAGTCAGCGTGTCGCGCCGTTGCTTGTCGCTGCGTTCCATTTTGGCGCGTGTCCGGCGCACTTGCTCGCAGTAATAGGTCTTTCCCCGCAATATGCGGCGGATGGCTTCCAGCATTTCGCTCGGATAAACGGACTTGAACAGAATACCGTCCACCTGGCACTGCAGCAGTTCCTTGATGCACCACAGCTCTTCGTGCATGGTGTTCACAATAATGCGTGTGCCGGCATTTTTCTCGCGGATGCAGGCGATGACATCCAGCCCCGACATGTCGGGCAGTTCCAGATCCAGCACGCACAAATGAAAATGTTGGGATGTAATGAGGGAAATGGCTTCTCGGCCGGATGATGCCGTACAGATATGCTTCACATCCGGCAATGAACATTCTATGATGTATTTCAATCCTTGCAATACCAGTTCGTGATCGTCCACCAGTAGCATCCGTATGTCTTTCCCTTCTTCCATCAATTCAGTACTATGTTTAGAACTATGTTGCAAAGAAAAGTTTTTTTAAGATATACGGCATCATCAAAAACCGTGATTTTAGAGGCTTTGTTAGTGGTTTTTCGGTCAAATCATGCCTGTTGTCGGTATGCGGGACCTGTTTTTCCAATGATAGCTTCTGTCGTCGTCTTGAATTCGGCGCGTTCCCGATGCGGAAACTGCCGTTTCATTTTCGGGTTGTTTCGCATGAACAACGGCGGGATTTCCCGCAGAAAAGTCTGTCTTCAGTCTAAAGACGTGCATCTTTAGCTTGAAGATGTATGTCTTCAGGCTGGAGATGTATATCTCTAGCCTGGAGATACAGATTATTCCGCAGGAAATGCCGTTGTTTCATAGGCTGGCAGAACCTTTCCTTTCACAGCCTGCTGTAAAGACAGGGGAGCAGATGCCGGTCTGTTGCCCGTCTGTTGGTTGGGGAATTATAGCTGCATGATCCCGTCCAGTTTTCCGTTGATGAACGAGAGCATCAACATGTGCCCTCTCGACCGGTACTGCCAGTTTTCGTGTACCCCGTCGTACAGATTCATCACGTTTACGTTTCCGGGTTTTCCGAATATTTCGCGCACGGCTTCCTTCGGCATTCCGATGTAAAGCGAATAAGATTCCCCTTTCCATTGTATTTCCGTGTACTGTCTGCTCTCTTCCTCCTGCGTCCGTGTCGTCCGGGTGTTGCGCTCCGGAGGTGTCTGCTGTGTTATTTCTTCGGGAAGGGCTTCCGTTTCTGCAGCTATTTCCGCTGTTGTCACCGGTTTCAGCTGCGGCTTTGCTGCTGTATGCTGAGGTTCGGGTTCCTGTTTCTTTGCACGCTTCTGTGGCTGTGCGGATACCGTTCTCTTTTCGACAGTTCGGGACTGGTGCGTTTTGCTCTCGCCGGCGGTAGTTTCGGGTGCGGACGGTTGTTCCTGCTGCACCACCTGTGCCGTTTCTTTTTCATCTGTCTGGCTTTTTTCGTTCAGCGAAGAGATTCCCCAAAGCGAGGCCAGAAACAATGTGAGGAAGGAGCCCATGACGAGTCCGCATCCGAAGTGAAAAATGGGTTTCATAGCTGCTGTTCATTGGTTTGTCCCGAATTTACGAAATATTTCCGGAATAAACGAATAAAAAGGGAGAAAAGGCACCGGATGGCTTAGAAACTGTTTTGAATTTCTCCAAAAAGTTTTTCTTGGCTTGATGTATTCGTTTTCGTGTGTGCTTTGGGCTATTTTTTGGTCTTTTCCGCTTCTGTTCTTCGTCAGATAGCCCGCTATCTTCCTCATCACACAAACGGAAATGCCTCAAAAACTCATCCCAAATCAACACACGATAAATTCAAAACAGTTTCTTAATAGAAAGGTCTTTATAAAGCCACTCCGTGCCAGTGACAAATCATGTGATTCATTGTACTATTCCGGTTATTCCTTGTTCAACAATAAAATATGTTCTCACAGCAACTGCCATGGTTCTTTTCCTATTTTGTTTCGTTGTCTGAATCGAAGGTCATGCAGGCAGGGCACACCCCTTTTATCAAGACCTCGCAATCCTCCTGCTTGTAATTGCCATGCAGTTGGTAGCGGTGTACCGGGACATCCTTCAGGCATATTACGGCATGGCAGATTCTGCAATAGAAATGCACGTGCGACTTGTTTTCCCCATCCGTGTTCAGGGCGTACTTTGTAGTTGTGTTGTCCACCACGATACGGTGTACAATCCCCATGCCGACAAGCACCTGCATTGTGCGGTAAAAAGTCACACGGTCATAGATTTCGCCCATGTCCTCCTTTATTTCTTCTTCCGTGAGGGGAACCAGCTTCTGTTGCAGAATCGTGATGACGGATATGCGCTGGGCACTTTTTTTCAGTCCCTTTTCTTTCAATATATCGGTTGCGTTCATAATTTGTATTGATTAAGACGGGTGCAAAGATACGTTTTTTATCCCGTGTGATGAAATTTAACTAAAATAGAATATGAAACATTGTTGCATTTACAAGGGAAGTATTATCTTTGCACGCGAGCTTAGAAGAATGAAAAGGAAAAGAAGAAACAGGATCATCATCGCATGGGTACTCTTGCTAACCCTCATGCCGATAAGCATCGTGAAGGCAACGCACTTTCACGATGGAGCCATGGCTGCAACCTGCCACGCTTCCGCTTCCAGCCATTCGCAAGGCAGCGATGATGGCGGTACGTGCCCGATATGCCATTTCTTCTTGTCGCCTTTTGTGGAAGCACCGGCTATTCTTCTTGTTCCTTTTGCGCAACCGGTCTATATTTTCATCGACTGTCCGTATGCGGATGTCATCCAGAGAAAAGGACCGTCACCCTCGTTGCGTGCGCCTCCCTATATGTTTGTTTAGATAAATCCGTTTACGGTCTTCTGTCCCTTGTAGAGAAACAGGATTTGCAACTGATGCGTTGTGATGCAGGAAAGGTTGCACTTTGTCCGGACAGGAGGATTTACACAACAAACAGCAACATTCATTTTTTTTTCAGATGGAAAAGAAGACATTGATGACCATGCTTCTGTTTTTCGTCATTCCTTGCCATGCGCTCTGCACGATGAACGCAGAGCCTCTTTGTGTCCCTGTTGATACAGTGAAGGCCGATGTTTCTGCCGACAGTATCGGGCGCATGATGAGGGACGGCATTTCTCTAAAGGAAGTGGTGATAAAAGGAAACAGCGGCTATAAGGAGATACAGATGCGCTCGGCACAGAACACGCTGGGTGTGACAAGGGGGTATGTGGAGGACAACTTTGGCGGCTCGCTGATGCAAACGTTGGAGAGGCTGCCGGGCGTGAAAGCGATGGCAGTAGGATCCGGAGCATCGAAACCCGTTATACGCGGATTGGGATTCAACCGTGTGCTGGTGGCGGAAAACGGCATCAGGCACGAGGGACAGCAGTGGGGGGATGACCACGGGCTGGAAACCGACCAATATGCCGTGGACAAGGTGGAGGTCATAAAAGGTCCGGCAGCGGTCACTTACGGCTCCGATGCCATCGGCGGCGTGATAAACCTCATAAGCGACCGTGCACCGAAGGAACGCTTCGGCGGCAGCGTGAACCTGTTTGCCCGGAGCAACAACGAGTCTGTCGGCACCGCGCTCCGCATGGCGGGGCGCAGCGGCGACTTCTGGTACAAGGCGAACGCCACGCTCATCGACTATGCCGACTATCGCATACCCACCGACAGCATACGCTATTATTCCTATTACATCAAGCTTCACGACCGGAGGTTGCGTAACACTGCCGGGCGCGAACTTGACGGAAGCCTTCTGATCGGCTACGAGGGAAGCCGTATGAAAACTTGCTTCCGCATGGCGGATGTGAATACACGCAGCGGTTTCTTCGCCAATGCCCACGGTCTTGAGGTGATGCTGTCGGACATAGACTATGACCGTTCGTGCCGCGATGTGGATTTGCCCTCTCATACGGTAAACCATCTCATGCTGTCTAACCGCACCGAATGGCACTGGCACGGCGGGGCAGTGGAGGGCAGTTTTGCCTACCAGCACAACCGTCAGAGCGAGCATTCGGAACCCGTTTCCCACGGATACATGCCTGTTCCTCCGAATACGCTCGAGCGCCGTTTCACGAAGCAGACGGTATCTGCCGGCATCCGGTTGCGTCTGATGCTCGGACGGCATTCGCTGCAAGCGGGAGCAAGTGCCGAATACCAGAAAAACCGCCGTGACGGATGGGGCTTTATTTTGCCCGACTTCGGGCAACTGGCGTTCGGCGGATATGCTTACGACCGTTTTGTCGTCAGCGATGACCTTATTTTCAGCGCAGGCATACGCTTCGACCGCGGTACGGTGCGTATCCACAGCTATCGTGACTGGTACAAGACACCGCAGCCGGACGGTGATTCCGTATTTGTGCAGCGCTCCGCCGGCATGAGGCAGTCGTTTGGCTGTTTCACATGGTCTGTAGGCGTCAACCGGCGTACAGGAGATTGGCTGCTGAAAGCCAATGTAGGCAAGAGTTTCCGTATACCCACTGCCAAGGAACTTGGCATGAATGGTATCAACTACAACATCTTCCGCTACGAAGAAGGCAATGCCGGATTGAAGCCGGAAGAATCGTACCAGGCGGATGCCGGGCTGATATACGAACATGGGTCGCTGGATGTGTCATTAACCCCGTATGTCAATTATTTCCCGAACTACATCTATCTGAATCCCACGTCCGAATATCGCGAGGGGTTGCAACTCTACCGATACATGCAAAGCCGGGTTATACGGTGGGGCTTCGAGGCTTCGCTCTCTTGGCGTTTCCTGCGGCATTTCGTGCTGGAGGCGGACGGGGAATACCTGTATGCGCGTCAACTTTCGGGCGAGAAGAAAGGATATTCGCTTCCTTGCTCTACCCCATGGTCGGCACGCATGGAACTCCGTTGCGGGTTGCCTGTCAGCGATGAAGACGACAGCGGCTTTGTGGCTGTGGAATGCCGGACAGTCGGGGCGCAGAATGAAGTCGTGCCACCCGAGGAACCCACTCCCGGATATTGGCTTTTGGCTGCGTCAGCAGGGAAGTCGTTTCGCTTTGGCGGAAACGTGCTGCGTGTGACGCTCCGTTGCGAGAACATCCTCAACAGACGGTATTTCGATCACACCAGTTACTATCGACTGATAGGCGTACCCGAACCTGGGCGCAACTTCTCGCTTATGGCTGCATGGAGTTTCTAGATTACCTGTTAATATAAACCGGGCATACCGCCCATAAAAACACCAAAGACAATGAAACAGAGAATTTTGTTGGCAGCATCGTTGCTGCTCAGTACAATCACATTCGTAGTATCGTCGTGCGACAGCGACGGCGAACAGAGTGGCGTGGCAAAACCCGTGGTAGCTCTTGCCGAGGTAGGAAGCGGAAACGGTAAGTCCGTAGTAGCAGGGAAAGACCTGCATCTTGAAAGCGAGCTGGAAGCCGAGGGGCTTATCGGACGCATAGACCTGAGCATTGCGAGCGCGGACGGTACAAATGCTGTGCTTGCCGCATCATGGACCGACGGCAAGTATATCGGTGTGCGCAACGCTACATTCCACGAGCATGTGGATATTCCTGCCAATACCGCTGCAGGCGACTATGAACTGACGCTGGCAGTCACAGACCAAAAGGGGCAAAGCACGGCGGTCACGTCCGAACTGAAAATTACCGTGCCTGCCGATGGGGCACCCAAGGTGGCACTTGCTGAAGTGGGTAAAGATGACGGCAAGACAGCCGCAGCAGGAGAAGAGCTGCATTTGGAAGCGGATATAACTGCACCCTTGAAAATCGCCGGGATAGAGGTGGAGCTGCACAACAGTGATGCCGGATATGAGTTTACGTCCATTTTCACAGGCAAGTATCTTAGGGAAACTTCGGTTCACTTTCATGAACACATCGAAGTGCCTGCCGATGCTCCCGCCGGTGAATACCATCTTCACTTTACCGTGACAGATGCCGAAGGCAATGCCACGACCGAAGAAGTTGAAGGAATCCAAATAACCGAAAAATGAACAACCGGGCTGTCCGTTCTTGCCATTGCATGGCGGACAGCCTCATTCAAATCAGATACTCAAAATGAAGAAGATCGTATTTTTAATGCTTGCCGCCGTACTGGTGGCATCATGCAGTTCCGGCAATGAAGATGACCCGGCAAAAGACATGGAGAAGCCGGATTTCACAGACGGAGAACTTCCGTCGCCGCTCGACTGCGAGGTTTATCATAAAGGTGAAACCATCGCTTTCCGATATATCTTTACGGACAACCGGGAACTGGGCAGCTTTAACATCGAGATACACAACAATTTTGACCACCACTCTCATTCCACATCGGCAGCTGACTGTACGCTCAATCCGAAAAAGAAGCCTGTCAATCCTTGGGTCTACAATCAGGACTACTCCATTGAACCGGGGCTGATGCTGTTTCATGCAAGCGTAGATATCGATATCCCCGAAAACATCGATACGGGCGACTATCACTTTATGGTACGGCTGACAGACAAGGCGGGATGGCAGCAGTTGAAAGGCATCAGTCTGAAAATTGTAGAGTAAGGTTCAGTGGCTGATTCTTCGTCTTATCAAGACGAGCGGCATTCCCATTTCCTGTTGATTGCCAAATTTTGTGTTGGCACACCCTCTATATAAATCTTCTGGAATCAATGAGTGATTTCAACTTTGTCAAGTATTCCGGTCAGGCATGCAATGGCAACTCCGTAATTCGTCATCGGCACGTGCTGTTCCTTAGCCGAAGCGATTCTGTTGAGCACATATTTGCGGGTGAACATGCAGGCTCCGCAATGAATGACCAGGCTGTAGGGGGAGAGGTCTTCCGGAAAATCGTTGCCCGACACCACATCAATCTGCAGTCCCCCGCCTATGCGTTTGCGCAGCATGTTCGGAATCTTCACCCTGCCGATATCCTCTGTCATGGGAGCGTGGGTGCACGCTTCGGCTATCAGCACGCGTGAATCTTCAGTAAGCCTTCCGATGGCTTCCGCACCTTTCAGGAAATAATCGATGTCGCCCTTGTATTGTGCGAAGAGTATGGAGAATGAAGTCAGTCTGCTGTCCTTCGGCTTTTTCTCGTATACTGTTTTGAAAGCCTGCGAATCCGTTATAATCAGTCTGGGGGGACGTGCAAGCGCTTGGAGCATCTGGTCCATCTTGTCTGTGGTGCAGCTCATCACCAGGCACTTTCTGTCGAGAAGCTCCCGTATGGTCTGCACTTGCGGAAGGATGAGCCTTCCTTTGGGTGCTTGCAGGTCTTGCGGCATGACCAGCATGACGGTTTCTCCCTCTTCAACAAGTCCTCCCAGCAGTCCGCGGTTCATGGTTTCGTCGGGCAGCAGCTGGGCAATCCGCCGGTGTATTTCTTCCGTTCCCTGGTGCTGCTTTGCACTGACTGGAAGCGGCACCTGTCCGCATATCTGCTCGATTTGCCTCATAGTCTGTTGGGGAGCGTCAAGCAGGTCACATTTGTTGAGAACCCAGATAACGGGCACATCTTTTTCTTTCAGCCGTCCGGCCCATTGCATTTCCCGGGTGATGTCGCCGTCTGTGCATACCATCAGTGCGATGTCCGTGCGCTCCATGACGCGCAGCGTCTGCTTTATGCGCAGTTCGCCCAACTGGCCCTCATCGTCAAGTCCAGCCGTATCGATGAAGACACAGGGACCTATGCCATGAATTTCCATTGCTTTCAGCACGGGGTCGGTGGTGGTTCCGGGCACGTCAGAAACGACAGATATGGTTTGGCTGGTCAGCGCGTTTATGAGTGAAGACTTTCCGCTGTTGCGTTTGCCGAAGAAGGCAATATGCAGGCGGTTGGATCGGGGAGTTTCGTTCATAGAATTGCGTATTAAATGTTTGCGTAAGCGGCTTTTCCGGAAGAATCAGAATCGGAAGTCGCGTTTGCCTTCTTTGATCCGTGTCAGATTTTCTACGGCACGGCGGCGTATGGCAGGGTTGGGTATTTCTTCCATCTGCCGGCGGATCATGTCTGTTCCGAGAAGCCTTGTTTCCGGAGAAGCGTAGTCCTCCAGATATTCTTGCAGTGTCATCAATGCGTTGGGAGTGCAGCAGTTGGCGATTTGTCCGGTCTTGACCAGCGACATGAAGCGGTCGCCCGTGCGTCCTTCCCGGTAGCAGGCAGTGCAGAAGCTGGGTATATATCCTAATTTCAGCAGCCATGCCACCACTTCGTCCAATGTGCGGTGGTCGCTTATGTCGAACTGTGCTGAGCTTTCTTCCGGAAGTTCAGCTTCTGCATATCCGCCCACGCTGGTGCGCGACCCTCCGCTTATCTGGGATATCCCCAGTTCGAGCACCCTTTCGCGCGACCGCTGTGATTCGCGGGTGGAGATGATCATGCCTGTATAAGGTACGCTGATGCGGATGACCGCTACGATTTTCTGGAACACTTCATCGGAGATGGCATCCTTGAAGCTGCCGGCATCAATGTCGTCTGCCGGACAGATGCGGGGCACACTGATGGTGTGCGGGCCTACACCGAAGGCCGCTTCCAGATGTTCCGCGTGCATCAGCAGCCCGACGAAATCATACCGGTACGTATTCAGTCCGAACAGCACGCCGATGCCCACATCGTCTATGCCTCCTTCCATGGCACGGTCCATCGCTTCCGTATGATAGGCATAGTTGCTTTTCGGTCCGCGTGGATGCAGCTTTTCGTAGTTTTCTTTGTGGTAGGTTTCCTGAAACAGGATATACGTGCCGATGCCTGCATCGCGTAGTTTCCGGTAGTTCTCGACAGTTGTGGCTGCTATGTTCACATTGACGCGTCGGATGGCTCCGTTCCTGTGCTTGATGCTGTAGATGGTTTTTATGGATTCCAGGATATAGTCTATCGGATTGTTCAGCGGGTCTTCTCCTGCTTCAATAGCCAGCCGTTTGTGTCCCATGTCCTGCAGGGCGATGACTTCTCTCCGGATATCTTCCTGAGTGAGTTTCTTCCGGGCGATATGTTTGTTCTTGATATGGTACGGACAGTAAGTGCAGCTGTTGATGCAGTAGTTTGATAGGTACAGCGGTGCGAACATGACAATCCGGTTGCCATAGAACTTCTGCTTGATTTCACGTGCCAACCGGTAAATTTCATCGGTCAGTTGCGGATCGCTGCACTCCAGCAGTATGGCAGCTTCCCGGTGCGTGAGTCCTTTGCAGGCACGGGCCTTTTCAAGGATGGAACGTACTGTGCCGAGATTGTTTGCATGCTGTTTTGCATAATCGAGGGTTTCTATGATTTCTTCATGACAAATGAATTCTTCCGCTTTTCTGGATTCTTTTTTATACATAATTATAGTGTTCTTTTCGTTCTGGAAGGGTGATCTCCCCGTCCGTAATCAACTTCGTATCCGATGCTTTTCAATTGCCGGTTCAGTTGCCGCAACCCTTCCGCAGATTCTGCTCCCATCGAAGCCTTGTTGTTGTAGAGCGCGTATTTGCTCCGCTCTTCTGCCGGAGAGAGGTTGGGCATCACCACGTTTGCTCCGGCCAGAATTCCCCGTTCGCGTCCTTTGGGCGAAAGGGTGGCAAGCGCAGTGGTGGAAGGTATGAGCGCATGCGGATGCATCAGTCGGAAGATCGAAAGCATCAGCAGCGTCTGTTCCAGGCTTCCCGGAGGAGATGCAGCGAAAGGTGTGTCGCAGTGTGGGATGAAAGGGCCGATCCCAATCATCTCCGGACGGAACTTTTCGATGAAGAGTATGTCTTCTATCAAATGATTCACTGTCTGCCCGGGGCTTCCCACCATGATGCCCGTACCCGTCTGGAATCCGATTCGCTTCAAGTCGTCCAAACAGCGGAGCCGGTGGGCGAGCGACATGCTTTGGGGATGCAGTGTCCGGTAATGCTCCGGATTGTGCGTTTCGTGGCGGAGCAGGTACCGGTTTGCTCCGGCCCGAAAAAAACGTTCGTATGATTCGGCCGGCTTTTCTCCCAGCGAGAGCGTGATGGCTGCGTCGGCAAATTCTTCACGGATGCGTTTGATGAGTTCTGCCATGGCTTCGTCTGCGGCTTCGCTTTCTTCGCCTCCCTGCAGGACAAAGGTCCGGAATCCGAGAGCATATCCTTTCCGGCAGCACTCCAGCACGGTGTCATTGTCCAGCCGGTAACGTTTCACAAGGCGGTTGCTCCGTCGGATACCGCAATAGTAGCAGTCGTTCCGGCAGCCGTTTCCAATCTCAATCAGTCCGCGGATATAGATTCTGTTTCCGAAAGATTCTTGCGCCACTTCCCTGGCTTCTCCGCAGATATCCTCCAGCATCTCGGGTGTGCATCCGGTCAGCAGCGTGCGGAATTCGTCGGGAGCTAACGTGTGTTCCCGACGAAGACGCTTGATCAGTTCTATCATAAGAAGAGTTTATTCTTCGCGGAGGTTCTCGTATTTCAGTGTACGTTTCAGCAGGTCCTGGTTCAGTTGGCGGCGGCCTGCCATCGGATCGTTGTGCGCGCTTGGTCCGGTCACGCATCCTCCTTCGCATGCCATCATCTCGATGAACTGTGCGTCCACTTTTCCTGTCTTTGCATACGCACGGAGAACGCCGATATTCTTCTTGTTGAAGTCAGAGAACTGAAGTACTTTGATGCCGTCTGCTTTGGGACCCAGATAAGCCTTGACAGCTCCTGCAACGCCTCCGGCCTGTGCGAATCCGTGAGCCTCGCAGACCGATTCGTATGCCACCTTGTAAGGATTGGCTTGTTCCAGTTCGATGCCCAGTCCGCGGAAAATCGGATGCAGTTCTTCGAAGGTGATCACATAGTCCACACATTCGTCGCGCTGCGCTTCCTTTCGTTTGGCGATGCACGGACCGATGAATACGATTTTAGCGTCCGGATATTTCTTGCGTGCGATGCGTGCAGCATAGTACATGGGCGAGCCGGTAGACGAAACATACGGCTTCATGCCGGGGATATGCTTGTTTACCAGTTCGATATACGACGGGCAGCAAGAAGTGGTCATGAATTTCTGTCCTTCTTCCAGCTTTTCCAGCAGTTCGTGCGCCTCGTTGCTTGTGGTGTGCATGGCACCTTCCGCAACCTCAATTACATCAGCAAATCCGATTTGTTTCAGTGCGCCGTATACTTGATCGATGCTGGCTTTGAACTGTCCCAGTACAGAAGGGGCGGGAAGAGCTATCACTTGTTTCCCGTTTCTTATTTCTTCCAAAACGTCGAATACCTGAGATATTTCGAAGATGGCTCCGAAGGGGCAGGCATTCAGGCATTTCCCGCAATATATACATTTGCTTTCATCAATATGCTCGATGTAATTCTCGTCCTTGCTGATGGCTTTTACCGGACATGCTTCTTCGCATGGCACAGGAATGTATACGATTGCGTGATAGGGACAGCTTTTATGGCACAGTCCGCAGCTTATGCACTTGTCATGGTCTATGTGCGCCTGTCCGGTTTTCTTGTCGAAATGGACAGCTCCCTTCGGACAGTTCATGTAGCAGCTTCTTGCCACGCATCCGCGGCAAAGGTTGCTTACCTCATAGTTGACCTGCACGCACGAAGAACACGCTTCGTCGATGACGCAGAGGATATTCTCCTTGATCTTTCCGCGGCGTTCCAACGCTTTGCGGGCATATTCGGACAGGGGAGTCAGCTCATCGGTTTCGTCGGTCATGTCCCATCCCAGCAACGGAAGCAATTTGTATCTATTGACAGCGCGTTCCTTGTGTATGCAGCACCGTCCCACGGGCTGCGAGCGGCGGGGTGTCATTTCGATGGGGACGCGGTCAATCTTCTCAACAAGTTGGTTTTCCTTCCATAAGGCTACCAGATTTTCCAGCAGCTTATGACGGACAATCATTACGTTGTTAGTAAAAGCCATGTATGTAAAAAGTTAAAAGTTAGTATTCGTTTCGGGGTTTCATGTGCGGGATATGCAGGACGTATGCCGGATCCGGGAAGCCTGCTTATGCGGGCAGGCGTTTATCTGTCCGTATCCTCGGCAAGCGCTTCATGAAGGATAAAGGTCGTGGCTCCCAAACTCACCACGGCGCCGTCTTCAATCCGTATGCGGTCTTTCGGCCCGAGCAGGCTGTTCATCAGGAACGTGCCCGTCACGCTGTTGTTGTCGCGCAGCGTATAGGTCAGTTTTCCCTGCTTGTTTCTTGAAACATTGATGTAGCAGTGTCTTCTGTCCAGGCTCGGATCATTGCTTTCAATGGGTATGTCTATCTTGTCCCCCTTGTTGCGCCTTCCGATCAGGTTGTCTCCTTCGTGGAGAGGGAACACTTGTTTGTAGGCGAAAATGTTTTCGATGACTGTTATGTTGCCGAAATCCTGTATTCCTTCTTTTTCGTCAACTTTTTCTTCGCGGCGGTTGGCTGCGTTCAACTTTGTTTTTCCGATACGGATGCTGAATTGCTTTTTGCAATTGTCGCAGACAAAGACGAGCGACTGTCCTTCTTCGTATTTTGTTTCATCAAACTGTATATAATTGTCGCACTTGGGGCATCTGACACGTTTCATAAGCGGAAAATAAGAATAAGATGGTTATTTGGATGTGAAGACCCATGCATTCTTGAAGCTGTCAATCTTTCTGATCTCCTGCACTTTGCGGTAAGCATCGGCTTCATTCGAGAAGTGCCCGAGGGCGATGCGGAAGCGGCCGTTCGACTCTACGACTTCTGCGTCTGTATAGCCGTCTTTTATGAAGCTCTTCAGCGTTCTCTGCGCGTCGGCATTGCTGGTCAGGCTGGCCACTATGACATAGGAACGTTTTCCGGCAACCTTCTTTTCAGTTTTCTTCTCTGCCTTTTCTGTTTTTTTCTCCGCCTTTTCAGTCTTCTTCTCCGCCTTTGCTATGTTTTTTGTTGCTGTTTTGGCTGCTACGGTTTCGGTTTTTACTTTGACCGGCTTGAGCGTATTGATATTGTTGCGCGCTTTTTTCTTGTCGTCTTCTTTGCTCGGGCTTTCTTGCTTTTGCAGAGAAAGGGAAGTGGCGACAGACTGGTCGCGGATGGCATCGAACATGTCGATCGAGCCGAGCGAAGCGAAGTTGGCGTCGTCTATGTAAGTGTTCTCTACCGGAGTGGAGAGGATAAAGAACAGCAGAACAGCCGCTGCAACCGCTACAGTGGTGCGCAGCCAATTATACAACGAAACCGTTGTTTTGCTTTCGTCCTTGGCGGGCACGGAAACGGAAGGTATGCGGCGGATTTCAGCGAGAGGAGCCATGCTGAATCCTTCCAGGCCGTAAAGGTCCGGAGTGAAGAAAGAACGGGTTGACGGTTCAAACTCATACAGTCCGTTCATATTATAATATAATGTGCCGATATTTTCCAGCTTTACCTGTCCTTCCCGATAAATGTCTTCTTTGATTGCGTTTACCGTCTTTTCAATTCTTCTCGTTGCGTCGGGAAAGTCGGTGTTGTATGTCTGCATGTATGACTGCGCGAGCAATCCGTCGTTGATGATGAGCTGCGGATTAAACCCCACGGTGCGCATGGGAGGCTCGAATATATGTTTTTCTTCTGCATAGGATGCCGGACGGTTGTGCGCGATGAATCCCCCCAGCCCCGGAACGATGACACAGTCGTTCTCAAGCAGCAATACTTCTATATGTTTCGCTAATTCATTCATAACGCAAAATTAATATTTTTTTCTGTTATCTGAAGTATCTTTCTGAGGCAAATTTCTCATCTAATCCAAATTTGTTATAATTTTGTGCGCTGAAACATTTAAAAAAAACAGTTCAAGGATATGAATATAGCTATTGTCGGAACAGGATACGTGGGCTTGGTGTCGGGCACTTGTTTTGCAGAAACCGGAGCGAATGTGGTTTGCGTTGATACGAACGCCGAAAAGATCGCGTCATTGAATAAGGGTGAGATTCCCATTTATGAGCCGGGGCTGGAGGAAATGGTTCTCCGTAATGTAAAGGCCGGCAGACTGAGCTTTACGACTTCGCTCGAAAACTGTTTGGACGATGTGTCTATCGTATTTACGGCTGTCGGCACTCCTCCCAATGAGGACGGGAGTGCAGACTTGCAGTACGTGCTTGAGGTGGCTCATACTATCGGGCGGAACATGAACCGTTATGTGCTGGTGGTGACAAAGAGCACGGTACCTGTGGGGACGGCGCGCAAGGTGAAGGCCGTGATAGAGGAAGAGCTGCGCAACAGAGGCGTTCAGATAGATTTCGACGTGGCTTCCAATCCGGAATTCCTGAAAGAAGGAAATGCCATAAAAGACTTCATGACTCCCGACCGTGTGGTGGTGGGCGTTGATTCGGAAAGGGCGAAAGAACTGATGAGCAAGCTTTATCGTCCGTTCCTCCTCAACAATTTCCGGGTGATATTTATGGATATACCTTCGGCTGAAATGACCAAATATGCGGCCAACTCAATGCTGGCCACCCGCATCAGCTTTATGAATGACATTGCCAATCTTTGTGAACTGGTGGGCGCCGATGTAAACATGGTGCGGAGCGGTTTGGGGTCAGATACGAGAATCGGGCGGAAATTTCTGTATCCGGGCTGCGGATACGGCGGCTCCTGCTTCCCGAAAGACGTGAAGGCGCTTATCCGCACGGCAGAAGAGCACGGCTATTCGATGCGCGTGCTCAAGATGGTGGAAGCAGTCAATGAAGACCAGAAGGATATCCTTTTCCGTAAGCTTGAGAAATATTATGAGGGGAATCTGAAAGGCCTGACAATTGCTCTTTGGGGGCTTGCCTTCAAACCTGAAACCGATGATATGCGCGAGGCTCCTGCACTGGTGCTGGTTGACCGGCTGCTGAAGGCGGGATGCGTTGTGCGTGCTTACGATCCGGCCGCCATGGACGAGGCCCGCCGCCGTTTCGGGGATGCCGTCTATTATGCCTGCGACATGTACGATGCCTTGCTTGATGCCGATGCCTTGCTGCTCGTGACCGAATGGAAAGAATTCCGTCTGCCCGCATGGGGAGTCATCAAGAAGACAATGAACAATGCCGTCATTTTTGACGGACGCAATATTTATGACAGAAAAGAACTTGCCGAATCAGGCATTGCCTACCATTGCATCGGAAGCAAATAGCCGGCTTGGCAGAGGCAAGGCATAAGGAAAGAATATGAGAAAGTTTCATTTCACGGCACTCTGCGTGCTTTTATGCGTAGCGTGTAACTCGTCGCAGAAGAACGGCGAAGAGCGCAAGGATGAGATTGATTCGACGGCTGTGCATGAGCTTCAGGGGATATGGCTGGATGATAATACGGAGCTTCCGCTTTTCAAGATCAAAGGCGACAGCATCTATTATGCCAGCCAGATAAACCTGCCCATGTCTTTTACGGTGAGGAATGATACGCTGGTCGTATTCGGGGCGGACACGTTGAACTATCCGATACAGGAAAGGGGAATGTATTTCCTGCGATATCGGACGCTTGCCGGCGATATGGTTTCCCTGCACAAGGCCGAAACGGACACGATCTCGTTCGGAACAGCGGTGGAAGTGCCGGAAACGGCCGATGAGGTCGTTGAAAAGGACTCTGTCATCGTTTATGGCGGAGAACGTTTCAGAGGGTATGCTTACATCAATCCGACCAGGAAGAAAGTTGTCAATATGGGCGTGAGCGAAGAAGGGCTTCCCGTTGAGAACATTTACTACGACAACATTATCCATATCTGTATATACCAGGGAAAGAAATGCCTGTTTGCACGCGATATGAATAAGGAAATGTTCTCGCAAGTGGTTCCTGCGGATTTTCTGCGCTCTGCCATCTTGTCTGATATGAATTTTGCGGGGATCGACAGCGAAGGCTTCTGGTATCAGGCCACTCTTTGCGTTCCGGGCGGTGCCATTTGCTATAACGTAAGACTGGGCATCAGCCGTGACGGAGAACTGACCTACCGGGTAAGATAGTTCCTGACGCCTCTTTTGGCTGTTGCATCTCCGTTTTCCGGAGGTTTTCTTGCTCGCTTCTTTTTTGCGCTGAGCAGTTGAGGCGTATGTGTTTTCCCGTGGGAAATACGCACATGCGCCTGTGTATTCTATAGTCCAGCGCGTGAACCGTACGGTCCACATACGTGGACTATACAGTCCAGCTGCTGGACTGTATAGCCCAAACGCTGGAACATAGAATTAGCTCCGGTATCATTCGGATTGTGTCATTGTTCCCGTATATTGGGTCCGGAATCTTTCAGCAGTGTAAATACGAATTCAAGGCCTCCTTCTGCTCTGTTTTTCGCGAAGATTGTGCCTCCGTGGAACATGACCGCATTTTTTACGATGGCAAGGCCGAGGCCGGTTCCTCCCAGTTTGCGGGAGCGTCCCTTGTCTACCCTGTAGAACCGTTCGAATAGGCGGTTCAAGTGTTCTTCAGGGACTCCTACGCCAGTGTCGGAAAAGCTGAAATAATAGTAGCGTTCGTCCTCCCGGAAGCAGCTGATGGTTATTTTGATGTTTGTGCCTGCATAAGCTATGGCATTGTCTGTCAGGTTGCGGAAAATCGAGTACAGCAGCGAGCTGCTTCCGGTCACAATAAGGTTCATCGGCATCTTGTTGACCACCGTGATATGTTTCTCTTCAAGTCCCATAGCCACCTCGTTCAGAATGTTTCCGACAATCTTGCTGAGGTTGACCGTTTCCTTTTCCACCATTTCGGGGGCTTCGTCCATGCGTGTCAGCACCGATATGTCGCGGAGCAGGTAAGTCAGGCGGTTGCTTTGCGCGTAGCTTCGCTCAAGAAACGAGCGCACATTTTCCTGCGGGATGTTGGGGTTGTTGATGATGGTTTCAAGATACCCTTGGATGCTGCTTACCGGAGTCTTCAGTTCGTGAGCGATGTTTTGGGTAAGCTGGCGTTTCAGGCGTGCCTGCTCTTCTTCCTGTGTCATGTCATTGATTGATATTTCGAACGACATGTCTTGAAAGATGATGCACTCGATAGTGAAAGAGCGCGCGTTTTTGTTGATGTGCATCGAGAAGCGCTTCTCCTCTTTGCTGAAGCTCTCCGTGCTGATGTTCTGGGACAGAAAGTCATTGATGGGCTGGAGCTCAGGTATGGAAAAGATTTTTTCTGTCGAATGCAGATGCCTGTCGGATATATTGTTGATGTATTGAGTGAAAAGATTGTTCACCAGGATTTCTTTTCTCTCTTTCGTAAACACGCCCAGCCCCTCGTGCGATGTCTGAAGATGCAGAATCAGTTTCTCGCGCTCGATGTATAGGGCACTTTTGGTGCGGTGCAGTCTTTTGTAGATTTTGATGATATGCTGGGAGATTTCTCCTAATTCGTTTTTGGGGAACGTTTGCAGGATGTCCATGTCGATAGGCTCATTTCTGTCCGCTTTCATGGCGAACTGCTGCAATTTGGTTACCGACACTCCCAGCTTGCGGGTGAAGCGGTAGAAGATCACAAGCAGAAGAAAACAGATGATGAACGCGAACCACAGGTAGCCCGAGTCTGCGCGCAAATGTTCTGCCAGACTTACGTTATAGGGAAGCGCAGAGCGTACAATGAGCCGGTAGGGAGGGTAGTAGCGTGCCGAGTAAAAATATTCCTGCCCCTCATTCGATTCAGACTGCCTGCCTATCGAGTATCCGCTTCCGTACATTAAGGCTTCCTGTATTTCTTCTCTGTCCGCGTGGTTCTCAAACGATTTCCAGTTTCGGTTTGTGTTGTCGTAAATCACCTGTCCCGACGGTTTGATGATGGTGACCCGCAGGTTGGGAATCATGTGCGTGGTGACATAATGCTGCATGGTTTCTCCTGTAAAGCCTTTGTTGTCGGCGATGAAACCATATACCTGGTTGTTGTAGTTTTGCAGCTGGATGTTCAGCAGTTCTGATTTGAACGACTTCTCTCTTTGGTACTGGAAGAGGATGAAGCAGACGGCATAGCTCAGAAAAAGGAACACGACGGAGAAGAACAGCTTTTGGCTGAACGAAAGAAACCGTAAAGAAATTTTAGTCATGGCAGTTTTAGCAGTCGCAGTCTTTTTTATTCACATTCAAAACAATATCCATATCCCAGGCGAGTAACGATTCGCTGGCCGTATTCTCCGATTTTCTTGCGGAGGCGGGTGATGTTTACATCAATGGTACGGTCAAGCACGTAAACTTCGTCGTGCCATACTTTGGCAAGGATGTCTTCGCGCGAGAACACTCTTCCCTGGTTTTGCAGCAGAAGCAGAAGGATTTCAAATTCCTTTTTTGTCAGCGGAGCTTCCTCGCCGTTGATGGTCACCTTTTTCTGCGGTATGTTTACCACCAGCCCCTTATATGCAAGCTGTTCGGGAGTCTGTGTCTGCACTCCGGCTGTGCGGCGCAGCACGGCCTTTACTCTCATTACGACCTCGCGCAATGAAAACGGTTTGGATATGTAGTCGTCCGCGCCCAGGTTGAATCCGGTGAGCGTGTCGTTTTCCGTGTCTTTGGCGGTGATGAATATGATGGGTATGTTTTGCGTGTCCTTGTTCTTTTTCAGCATGCTGGCCATCTTGAAGCCGGAAATTTCTCCCATCATCACGTCGAGCAGCAGCAGGCTGTACTGAGCCAGATCCAGTTTGAGAGCTTCCTCTGCGGAGTTGGCTGTGTCTACTGCATATCCTTCCATTTCAAGGTTGAATTTCAGAATTTCGCACAAATCTTCTTCGTCATCTACGACCAATATACGATAATCATTGTTCATGGTTTGTTTCCGTTTTTTATAATTAGAAATGTTTGGTCTGTTTTTGAGGGCAAAGATGGCCGTATCTTGTTTCTTCCTTATGAAATAACTGTTACAATTATGTTACAGTTTGGGGCGGGTAAATTCTCCGGCCAACGGGTGGCTCAGTTCGTTGCGTATTTCTTTCGGCGATAGATTGTGTCCCAGCAGAAACATCAGTTTGGTGAGCACGCTTTCTACCGTCGAGTCATATCCGCTGATCACGCCGGCATCAATGAGCTGCAGTCCGGTTTCGTAGCGCGCCATTTCTACCATGCCTGTCTGGCATTGCGATATGTTTACTATGACGATGCCGCGGCGGGTGGCGTCGGCCAGCAGGCGGATGAACCATTCCTTTTGCGGTGCATTTCCCGATCCGTATGTCTTGAGGACTACGGCTTTCAGTCCCGGAAGGTTAAGTACGGTGCTTACGATATTTTCCTGTATGCCTGGAAAGAGGGTCAGGATAATAACGTTTGTGTCGAATACATAATGCGCGTGCATCGGCAGTGTCGGATCCACTTTCCGGATTTTGTCGTATTCATACTTGATGTGGATGCCCACTGTGGCGAGAGCCGGATAGTTGTATGAGCGGAAAGCGTTGAAATTTTCCGCGTTGATTTTGGTTGTCCGGTTGCCTCGGAGCAGATGATTCTCGAAAAAGATGCACACTTCGGGCACAATGGCTGTTCCGTCCGCGTGTTTTGCGGCCGCGATTTCGATGGAAGTTATCAGGTTTTCTTTTCCGTCGGTGCGCAGAACGCCGATCGGAAGCTGGCTTCCGGTAAGGATGACCGGTTTGCTCAGGTTCTCAAGCATGAAGCTCAGTGCCGAGGCCGTGTAAGCCATCGTATCAGTTCCATGAAGAATGACGAATCCGTCGAAATTTTCATAGTTGTACTCGATGATCTTCACAAGTTTGGCCCAAAGTGACGGTTCCATGTCGGAGGAGTCGATGGGCGGATTGAACTGATACGATGAGATACGGTAGTTGAACCGCTTCAATTCCGGTACATTTTCCTGCAATTGGTCGAAGTTGAACGCTTCCAATGCTCCGGTTTCCGGATTCTCTATCATACCGATTGTTCCTCCAGTGTAAATGAGCAGAACGGAAGGATAATCTGGTCTTATCATGTTGTCTTTTGTTTCTATGCTTAATTGGCACAAAGATAGTATTTTTCGGTGTGATGGAGAAGAAACGGGATGGAAAAATAGCAAAATGTACGCGTCCTGCCCGGTTTTTTATTGTCTGAGCGCATCCAGCAGACGGTCGGCCGCTTTAGCTGCATCGCCTTTTTCTTCTTCCAGAAGTGTGATGAACTTGCTTCCGATGATACATCCTGCGGCGTATGATGAGGCTGCTTCGAATGTCTGCCGGTTTGAGATTCCGAAACCGATCATCCGCGGATTTCGCAGATTCATTCCGTCAATCCGTTTGAAGTAAGCCTGCTTCTGTTCGTTGAAGTTCTTTTGTGCTCCGGTGATGGCGGCAGAGGAAACCATGTAGATGAATCCGTCGGTATGTTCGTCAATCTGCCTGATTCTTTCTTCGCTTGTTTCGGGCGTGATGAGCATGATGATTCTGATGTCGTATTTTTCTGCCGTGGCTCGGAATTCTTCCTGATACTCCTTGAACGGAAGGTCAGGGATAATGACCCCGTCGATTCCGTATTCGCGGCAGGAGGCGCAGAAGTTTTCAAATCCGTATTGCAGGATAGGGTTGAGGTAGCCCATCAGTATGAGAGGGATGGTTACGTCTTGCCGGATGCCGGCCAGCTGTCCGAACAGTTTGCGCAGCGTCATCCCGTTGCGCAGCGCATGCATGGCTGCGTTCTGGATCACGGGACCGTCCGCCATCGGGTCGCTGAACGGGATTCCGATTTCTATCATGTCTATTCCTTTCTTTTCAAGCGTGCGTATGATTTGAGGTACGCTTTCCGGTGTCGGATCTCCTGCGCAGAAATATACCGACAGGATATTGTGTTTTTTTTCGCTGAATAATTTGTTGATACGGTTCATAATGCTTGTTGTTTTTGTTGTGAATACATTTTCTTGAATTCTCTGATAAACTTGCCGAGGGCTTCTGTATCCTTGATGCCCGGCGCCAGTTCGAACCCGCTGTTCAGGTCTATTCCTGCCCATTGCGGGTGGATGAACCGGGACAATGCTCCGATGCTGTCCGGATTCAGTCCGCCGCTCAGGAGGAAGGGGGTGCTTCCTGTATAGTCTTTCAGCAGGCTCCAGTTGAAGGAGCGTCCCGAGCCTCCATGTTCCGTGCAGGGTGTGTCGAACAGGAAAAAGTCGCAGGAGTTCTCGTAGGGAGCGACGGAATGCAATGCTTCTCTGCTCCCCACGGAAAAAGCCTTGATTGTTTTCAGTCCGCTTTTCCGCAGTGTGCTGCATTGTTCCGGCGTTTCTTTCCCGTGCAGTTGTACCAGTCCCAGGTTCCACTCGTCTGCAATCTGCAAGATCGCTTCTGTCGCTGCGTCAACGAATACCCCTACACGCCCGACCGTTTCGGGCAGATAGTCGGGCTTGCGGTGGACGCAGCGCGGAGAGGGAGGATAAAAGATGAATCCCATCCATTGCATGTCAGTCTTTTCGGCCTGGCGGATATTTTCTCCGTCGGTCATGCCGCATACTTTTACGATCATAGGTCCAGGCGTTTGATGAAGTCAGACAAAGCTTTTCCCGGATCGGGCGTTTTCATGAATGTTTCTCCGATGAGGAAGCCCTGGTAGCCGGCTTCTCTGAGTCTGTGTATCGTTTCGGGCGAAGATATTCCGCTTTCTGAAACACGGACGGCATCTTTGGGGAGCTTCCCGGCCATGCGGAACGAGTTCTCTACGTCAGTATGAAAGGTCCCCAGGTTCCGGTTGTTTATTCCCACCATGTCCACGTACTCGTTATAATGCCCCAGCTCTTCTTCACTGTGCAGTTCGAGCAGGACCTCAAGGTTGAGGTTGTGGGCTTCCTGTGCCAGCAGGAAGCAGTCTTTGGGCGACAGGGCGGCGGCGATAAGCAGAACAGCGTCGGCTCCTGTCAGTTTGGCCTGAAGAAGCTGGTAGCGGCTGATGATGAAGTCTTTCCGAAGAACAGGCACTTCCACCGCCTTGCGTATGTTTGCCAGATCCTTCAGCGTTCCGCCGAAAAACGGTTCGTCTGTCAGTACCGAAAGTGCTGAGGCTTTGCTCCGGACATATCCTTCGGCCACTTCAAGCGGGTTCGCATCCCGGTTTATCCAGCCTTTTGAAGGCGATTTGCGCTTGAATTCGGCGATGATTCCCACGCGTGATTCGGCCAGCGCCTTTTTCATGCTGCGGCCGTCTGCCGGCCTTCCGTCAAGCATCTCTTCCAGCGCCGATTCGGGTACAGACGCTTTCTGCTGGGTCAGTTCAATCTGTTTCTGTGCTATGATATCATGTAGAATGTCTTTTTTCATGTTGTTTTGTTCTGATGAGATGTTCAGTTGTTTAGTTCGATGAATTTTCTGAAGGTCTGCTGTGCCCTGCCGCTGTTGAGCGATTCGCGTGCTATTGCCACACACTCTTCGATCGATTTTGCAGGCTCCATGACCTGAATGGCGAACGAGGCATTGATCAGCACACAGTCTGTCTGCGCTTTTGTTGCCTCCCCTTGCAGCACATTGTCGAAGATGCGGGCCGCTTCCTGCGGCGTGTTTCCTCCGTGGAGCTCTTCCTGCTTGACGAGCGAGAATCCAAGTTCGGAAGGACGGTGTATCGTTTCATAAAGGTTTGTCATCACCTTGAACTCGTCGGTGAGCGAGATCTCGTCGTATCCGTCCAGGTTGTTTACTACGGCGAAGCCGATGCCGAGCTGCTGGAGCGTGTTGGTGTACAGGCGCATCTGTGGAAGGTCGGCCACTCCCAGCAGCTGGTATTCCGGCAGGCAGGGATTCACAAGCGGTCCGAGGAGGTTGAACAGCGTGCGCACTTGCATCGCCTTCCGGATGGGAGCTACCGTCTTCATGGCCGGATTGAAGAGGGGAGCGTGGAGGTACGCCATTCCGCATTTTTCGATCGAGCGTTCCAGCATATCCTGCCGGTTGGTGAATTTTACTCCGTGCAGTTCCATTACATTGCTCGCCCCGCTCACTGATGTGGCTCCGTAGTTTCCGTGTTTGGCCACGTGATAGCCCGCTCCGGCCACGATGAAGCAGGCACAGGTTGAGATATTGAATGTGTTCTTCCCGTCGCCGCCCGTACCCACGATGTCGATCGGACGGTAGGCTGCCAGGTCAACCGGAATGCGTGAAGCGAGCAAGGCCTCTCTGAATCCGATCAGTTCGTCCACTTTTACCCCTCTCATCTGGAATACGGTCAGGAACGCGGCTATCTGCGCCTCGTTGCATTCTCCCTTTGTGATGCCTGCCATCAGTTTGCACGCTTCTTCCTGCGTAAGCGTTTCGTGATTGAATAGTCGTTTAAGTATCTGTTTCATAGTTGTATCTGTTTAGTGGTTTATCCAATTGCGGAGCATTTGTTTTCCGTCGGGAGTAAGGATTGATTCGGGATGAAACTGGATGCCCCGCACGTCCAGTTCTTTGTGCCGGAGAGCCATGATGTGCCCTTCGCTGCTGACGGCAGTCACTTCGAGGCATTCCGGGAAGCCGTCCGTGTCGACTACCCACGAATGGTACCGTCCCACGCTTATCTCACGGGGGAGTCCCGCAAAAATAGGGTCGTCGGCTACGATCGAGATGCGGCTTTGTATGCCGTGATAAACGCTCTTTAGGTTGGTGAGCCTGCCTCCGAATACTTCTCCGATAGCCTGTTCGCCAAGACACACTCCGAGGATCGGCTTTTTTCCGGCGTATGTGCGGATTACGTCAAGCAGTTTTCCGGCTTCTTCCGGCACCCCCGGTCCCGGCGAGAGCAGAATCCTGTCGTATTTTCCGAGCTCGTCCATCTCAAACCGGTCGTTGCGCACTACGGTGACTGTTGCTCCCAATTCTTTTACCAGATGACTCAAGTTGTATGTAAACGAGTCGTAATTGTCTATGATTACAATATTCATGATGTAGTTTGCTTTTTGTTACAGCTGTTCGGCAAGAAAGATAGCCTTTCTCAGTGCCGCCAGTTTGTTGTTTACTTCCTGCAGTTCGTTTTCTTCATTGCTTTTGGCCACGATTCCGCCTCCGGCCTGAAACCAAAGTTCGTTGTTGCGGCTCACGAAAGTGCGGATGGTGATGGCCTGGTTGAGCGATCCGTCGAATCCGATAAATCCGATGCATCCGCCGTATGCGCCGCGGTTGTGCGGCTCCATTTCGCTGATGAGCTGCATGGCTTTTACTTTCGGCGCTCCGCTCAGCGTGCCGGCCGGAAACGTGTCGACGAATGTCTTGATGGGATCTGCCCCCTCGTCCAGTTCTCCGCTTACCCGGCTTACCAGGTGGATGACATGACTGTAATATTGGGCTTCCTTGTAGAAATCCAGGTGTACGTCGTGGCAGTTGCGGCTCAGGTCGTTACGCGCAAGGTCTACCAGCATCACGTGTTCGGCGTTTTCTTTCGGGTCTTTCAGCAGCTGTTCCGCCAGTATCCTGTCTTTTTCCTTATCTCCGTTTCTTCTTACGGTGCCGGCGATGGGGTCGATGGTTGCGTGGCGGCCTTCAATCCGGCAATGCGTTTCGGGCGAAGAGCCGAAGATGCGGAAGCCCCCAAAGTCGAAATAAAACAGATAGGGCGAAGGGTTGATGCTTCTCAATGCACGGTAGAGTTGGAAGTCGTCCCCTTCGTAGCGCTGGACGAACCGCCGTGAAAGAACGATTTGGAATACATCTCCACGCAGACAGTGTCCGATGCCCCTGCGTATGTTTGCTTTGTGCTCTTCGTCGGTCAGCGTACTGGTGACGGGACCTGTGGCGCGAAACTGATAGGTGGTGTAGTTGCGGTTTTCAATCGCTTTCTTCACCTCCTCGATATGGTCGGGTTCGTTTTCGTTCTGCATCTCCACCAGGGTCATTTCGCTTGTGAAGTCGTTGAATACGATCAGGTATTTATAGAGGATGTAGAGCATGTCCGGCGCATCGTTCTTGCTGTCTTTGCTGTCTTTGATGGGGATGTGCTCGAAATAGCGGATGGCGTTGAACGTGGTATATCCGTAAAGTCCGCAGTATCGTGCGTATTCTCCTTCTACCTTGAAGCGCGAGAGGAACTTGCTGATGGCGTTTTCGGGTCTGAACGATTCGGTGAGATCCAGTTCTTCCCTCGATCGGTCGGGGTAGGCCATTACGGCTTTCCCGTGGCCCACAGACACGCTTGCTATCGGGTCGAGTCCGATGAACGACCGGTTGTTTTCAGATCCGTGGTAGTCGGAGCTTTCCATCAGGGCGCTTTGCGGAAACAGGTCGCGCAGTTTCAGATAAGTGGTTACCGGCGTATGCAGGTCGCCGAGAATCAGTTTGTATTTTGTATGGTAGTGAAATGTTTTCATGTCTTTATGTATGTGGTAAGTGATGTTTGAAGCTTATGTCTTTTCATTGCATGAACTTCAGGTAAGTGTCTATGTCCTTGTCGCCCCGGCCGGAAACCGTGAGCACCACAATGTCTTCGGGCTTGAAGTTCACCTTTTCGAGCGCGCCCAGGGCATGTGCCGATTCGAGTGCAGGTATGATTCCTTCAAGGCGGGTCAGTTCGAATGCGGCGCGGACGGCCTCGTCATCGTTGACGGCAAGAACTGTAGCCCGGTGCTGTCTGGCCAGATTTGCGTGCATCGGACCCACGCCCGGATAATCCAGTCCTGCGGAAATGGAGTAAGGTTCCAGAATCTGTCCGTCTTCGTCCTGCATTACCAGCGTGCGCGAGCCGTGGATGATTCCCGGCAGTCCGGCTTGGATGGTTGCGGCAGACAGTCCCGTTCCGATTCCTTTCCCGCCTGCTTCGGCAAGCACTATTTTCACCCTTTCGTCATCGATGTAGTGGTAGACGGTTCCGGCTGCGTTGCTTCCTCCTCCGATACAGGCAATCAGGTAGTCGGGATAGTCGCGCCCTTCATGCTCGGCAAGCTGCCTTCTGATCTCCTTGCTTATGACCGACTGCAGCCGGGCCACCATATCGGGGTAAGGATGAGGCCCCACGGTAGAGCCGATGATATAGTATGTGTCGGCCGGATGACAGCACCAGTCGCGTATGGCTTCGTTGGTGGCATCCTTGAGTGTCATGTTTCCGCAAGTCACCGGCACCACTTTCGCTCCCAGCATCTTCATCCGCTGCACGTTTACATACTGGCGTTCCACGTCAGTCTTTCCCATGTATACCACACATTCCATGCCCAGCAGGGCGCATACCGTCGCCGTTGCCACTCCGTGCTGTCCGGCTCCCGTTTCGGCGATGATCCGTTTCTTTCCCATGCGCTGCGCGATGAGTGCCTGTCCGATGGCGTTGTTGATTTTGTGCGCTCCCGTGTGGTTCAGGTCCTCGCGTTTCAGGTAGATCCGGCAGCCGTATTTTTCAGACAGCCTTTTGGCGAGGTAGAGCGGAGAAGGACGCCCCACGTAGTCGCGGAGCAGCGTGTCGAATTCCTGTTTGAAGCCATCGCTTTCCATGATGCGCAGGTACGAGTTTCTCAGCTCTTCCACGCAGCGGTGGAGTATTTCGGGGATGAATGCTCCGCCGAACTCTCCGTAGTAGCCTTCTTGATTCACTTGATAAGTCTTCATGATGTTTTTGTATTTTAGTGTGATTAACTGATTTGTCTGGGGATAAAACAAAAAGGGCTGCCGTAAAGTACGACAGCCCTTTTGCTATATGGTTTGCTCTATTTGGATGGTAACATATACACGCGACTGGTTTCCCTTACGACTTTGGAAGTTGCAAGAGGCGCCACCAGAAGAATGTATTTACCATTGTATGTAACATAGCGTTGTATTATCTGTTGTTTTATTGCCGGATTGTTCCGGTTTGTTTCTATACGGTTGCAAATATACGGATAAATTTGAATAGCCAAAACTTTTTCTCTGTTTTTTGCCGGAAATCTTGCATCTCTTGTTTTTCTGTTGCAGGGAGAGGACTGTGTGCCTCCGTCGGCCGGAGGCTTTGCGGCACTGCCGGCGAATGTGACGGAAAGGTGGCCTTGCGGGACAAAATCTGTATCTCCAGCCTAAAGATATAAATCTCCAGGCTGGAGATGCCAATCTTTAGATTAAAGATGTATGTCTTCAGGCTGGGGGTGAAGAATCTGCCGGGCATTCGCCGGTCTGTTTCCTTCATGTGCCGTGCGCGATGTTCCGCATGGTTCAATCGTTTGCAAATTTTAGTCTGCGGACAATTGCCGTTTGCATAAAAAACAATAACTTCACCCCCGTTTTTTTATTGATGGCGTAAAAATGGACGATTTGAAAATAAATGACCTTACGGTGCGGGAGCATCTGCTGCGGCTGGCGGCGGAAGGAAACCGCAAATTCACGGAAAGCCTGCATCCGGGCGTTGAGCATATATTAGGTATCCGTGTGCCCGATCTGAGAAACCTGGCCAGGCAGATTGCCAAAAACGACTGGGAATTGTTTCTGGAGAGAGCCGACAATGATTATCTGGAGGAAAGGATGCTTCAGGGGCTGGTGCTCGGTTACATCAAGCCCGATGACGACATCGAGGCATATCTTCATCGGGTGACAAAGTTTGTGTGGGTAATCGAAAGCTGGTCGGAATGCGATGTCTTTCAGTTTGCCGGAGGAAAGGCTTATTTCAGGAAACACCAGGAGCGCATATGGGAATATCTGAAAGAGTGGCTGAAATCGTCGCGGGAGTTTGAGGTGCGTTTCGGTGTCGTGCGCATGATGGAATATTATGTCGACGGGGATCATCTGGATGAAATGTTTGCCTGCTTCGAGCAGATCCGGCAAGAAGGATACTACGTGAAGATGGGAGTGGCATGGGCGCTTTCGGTATGTTTCGTCAAGTTTCCGGAACGGACGATGGAATATCTGAAACATTCTTCGCTGGACAGCGACACTTATAATAAGACATTGCGGAAGATTATCGAGTCGAACCGCGTTCCGGCGGATACGAAAGATCTGATAAGAAAAATGAAGAGGGTGGGCTGAAACGGATTTTCAGGCACAAAGACACGAAGCCGGAAAAGTGCTGTATGCCTTGAATCTGGCATCCTTTTCTGCGGCTTCGTGTTTCAGTGCCTGCCGTTTGTTCATTGGCGCGCTTTCTTCTGTGCGCCTGTCTTTTTGAGTCTGTCGTCACTGCATCCCCGGGATGCGTGCGGGCAGCCTGCGCATCCGTATCCGCAACCCGGATCCTTGCTCTTTTTTCTGAACAGAATCTTGATGTAGTGCCGGAACGCGAATATCACGCATCCGGCAACTATTATATATACCAGTATGTCTTGTAAGTCCATAAGCTTTTCGGTTTAGAACAGGCTGCCTATCTGATAGACAGCGAATGAAACGATCCAGGCAAGAGCCGTGGTATAGAGGGCGGCGAAGGCTGCCCACTTCCAGCTTCCCGATTCCTGCCTGATGGCCGCTATTGTGGCGATGCAGGGGAAGTAAATCAGCACGAACAGCATGTAGCCGTAGGCGGCCAGCGGTGTGATGGGGATGCGTTCGGACAGGTTGATGTTCTCTACATCGTCTTCATTGGTGTAAAGCACGCTCAGTGTGCTTACGACCAGCTCCTTTGCGCCGACTCCCGAAAGGATTCCGATTCCCATCTTCCAGTCGAAGCCGAGCGGCTCGATGGCCGGTTCGATAGCTTTTCCCAAACGTCCGATATACGAGTTTTCCTGCTGTTCGGCGGTTGTGGCGTATGCCTCATGGTTCGGATAGTATCCCAGGAACCAGATGATGATGGAAGCGATCATGATGATGCCTCCCATTTTCTTGAGGTATTGCTTGCCTTTGTCCCAGGTGTGGCGTGCCACAACTTTGGCGGTCGGCATCCGGTAGGGCGGAAGTTCCATCACAAACGGACTGTCGTCGCCTTTCACGATGAATCTGGTGAAGACGCGCGCCATGAGTACGGCCAGCAGGATGCCGATGGCATAGATGGAAAGAAGCACCAGACTGGCTTTGGAGGGGAAGAACGCGCCGATCAGGACCAGGTAGATGGGCAGACGGGCGCTGCACGACATCAGCGGGTTGATGAGCATTGTGACCAGCCGTGCCTTGCGGCTCTCTATGATGCGCGAGGCCATGATTGCGGGAACGTTGCATCCGAAGCCCATGATGAGCGGAATGAACGACTTTCCGTGAAGTCCCATCTTGTGCATGATTTTATCCATGATGAAGGCCGCGCGCGCCATGTAGCCCGAATCTTCCATGAACGAGATGAAGAGATAGAGCAGCAGGATGTTCGGAAGGAACACGATGACGCCTCCCACACCGCCGATGATGCCGTCGATTACCAGATCTTTCAGCGGTCCGGGCGACATGAAGTGCTCTACTCCTGTCCCGATCAGTTCCACCAGCCATTCGATCCATGCCTGCGGATAGGCTCCGAGCACGAAGGTGGCTTCGAACATGATGTACAGAAAGATGAAGAATATGGGGAATCCCCAGATGCGGTGAGTGACAATGCTGTCGACCACACGGGTGAACGCTTCGGTGTTTGTGTTGGTTTCGGTATAGGTTTCTTTCAGCGCGCCCGAGATGAATGCATACTTGGCATCGGTGATTGCCTGCTCGCTGTCTTCGTTCACAGCCCGCTTCAGCCGCTCCGCTTCCTTGTCGCGCACAGCCAGGATATCCTTGCCGTTTGGCAGCGGGGCTACAACCCTGCTCTCGATGTCCTTGTCGTTTTCCAGGAGCTTGATGGCAAGGAACCGGGTGGAATACTCATGGCGGATATTGTCGTTCTTGCATATTTCCTTTTTCACGGCGTCGATGCTCGCTTCGATTTCCGGCCCGTGGTTGATGTGGATGTGGCGGATGAAGCTCTGGTGGGCGAAAGGGTCTTCCTCTTTCGGGCCTTCATACTTGTGTCCCTGCACGCACTGGTCGTGCCATTCGCGGAACTCGCGCAGCACTTCGTTCTTTATTTCCTTCTTCTGCCCCATGAAGTCGGCTCCTTCATAAAGCCCGATGATGACGTGGAAAAGGTTGTCAACGCCTCTGCCTGTACGGCTGACGGTGGGCACGATAGGCACGCCGAGCAGTTCGCTCAGCCCGTGTATGTTGAGCTTGTTCCCGCTGTGTTCCAGCGCGTCATACATGTTCAGCGCGATAACCATCCGCACGTTCATGTCGATGAGCTGTGTGGTAAGATACAAGTTCCGTTCCAGGTTTCCCGCGTCTACGACGTTGATGATGACATCGGGGGTTTCTTCTATTATATGCTTCCTGACGTAAAGTTCCTCAGGACTGTAGGCCGAAAGCGAATAGGTGCCCGGCAGGTCTACCAGGCGGAAGTGGTAGCCTTGGAAATCGAAGTGCCCTTCTTTGGCATCGACGGTTACCCCGCTGTAGTTCCCTACGTGTTCGTGTCCTCCCGAGGCAACGTTGAACAGTGAAGTCTTTCCGCAGTTCGGGTTTCCCACCAGTGCCACGTTGATGGTGCGCCGTTTGCCCCGGGCAAGACGCCTCATCGTTTCTTCCGGAACCGGTGTGTTCTGGGTGATCGGCTTCAGAAATGTGTCTTCGTTGTTTTGCGTGCGCGCTTCTTCTTCGCTTACGACTTCAATCATGGCGGCCTCCTGACGCCGGAGCGACACTTCGTAGCCCATGATTTTGTATTTTACGGGATCTTTCAGCGGGGCGTTGAGTATGACTTCTACCGTTTTTCCCTTGATGAATCCCATTTCAATGATGCGCCGGCGAAAGCCTCCGTGACCGAGCACTTTGACAATCATTCCTTTCTGGCCGGTTTCTAATTCAGACAATCTCATGTTTTATTTTTTTAGTTTGGTGCAAAAATAGATTATTGTATCGGTTCATGCAAATTATTTAGATTGTTTTTAAATAAAAGCGGTCCGGTTGCAAGAATCGTTTTTCCCGGACGGCAATTGTGGAGGGAAATTTATATGTTTGCATTATGTTTGAACAAAAAGTAAGTGCATTCATACAAGAAAAGCGCTTGTTCGGTAAAAGCGACAAGGTGCTTGTGGCGTTGAGCGGCGGGGCAGACTCGGTAGCGCTGCTTCGTGTCCTGCTTCGTCTGGGCTATCATTGCGAGGCTGCGCATTGCAATTTCCATCTTCGCGGGGAAGAATCTGTGCGCGATGAGAAGTTTGTCGTTTCGCTGGCTGAAGATTTGGGAGTAAAGCTCCACAAGACAGATTTCGATACGGCGGGCTATGCCTCTGATAAGGGGATATCCGTTGAAATGGCCGCACGTGACTTGCGCTATGTGTGGTTTGCCCGTGTGTCGGAAGCTGTGGATGCGAAAGTGGTTGCGGTGGCTCATCACCGGAATGACAGCGTGGAAACTTTTTTGATGAATCTGGTCAGAGGCACGGGAATAGACGGCTTGCTGGGAATTCGTGCGGTGAACGGAAAGGTGGTCCGTCCGCTGCTTTGCGTGGATAGGGAAGATATATTGGATTATCTGAAATATCTCGGTCAGGATTACGTGACTGACAGTACGAATCTTCAGAGCGAGTTTACGCGCAACAAGCTCCGGCTGGAGGTGATTCCGCTGCTTGAGTCTGTCAATCCGTCGGTTGTCGAAAGCATATCCCGAACGGCTTCTCGGCTGGAGGAAGTGGCTGAAGTGTATCATCGGGCTGTGGCCGAAGCCGCAGAGCGTGTGCTGGCAGGAGAAAACATGCTTGACGGAGCTGTTTTGCTGCGTGAGCCTGCCCCCAGATCCGTCTTGCATGAAGTGCTGTATCCGCTGGGGGTAAACGCTTCGCAGCTGGATGATATTTTTTGTTGCCTCCGGCTGGGTGAGTCGGGCAGAATGTTTGAAACTTCCGGGTATGTGCTGGTGACAGATCATGGGAATCTTCGTTGGAGGGTACGCCAGGAAGATGAACGCATGTTTGTGCTGCGGCATGAGATTATATTGACTGAGGATCCTTTTGATGTGCCGAAGGACAGAGCGGTGGCTTATCTGGATGCTGACAAGGCCGGAGATGAATTGCTCCTGCGCAAGTGGCGTTCGGGCGACAAGTTCGTTCCGTTCGGCATGAAGGGCTTCAAGTCCGTGAGAAACTATCTGCGGGATTGCAAGAAGTCGCTTTTCGACAAGGAACGGCAGATGGTTGTTTGTGCGGGAAAAGATATTGTGTGGCTGGTGGGAGAACGTGCCGACAACCGGTTCAGAGTGACTCCGGAAACACGTAGAATCTTGAAAATGTGGGTGGAACTTGGTTGATTTGTACAAAAAGAAAATGATTGTATTAAAAGATGCAAAAAAAGCTGGCGGAAATATTCAGTTTGAAGCAAATGTGTTTACATTTGAATATGTTTAATTTAAAACGAAAATAAGATTATGAATGAAATTGTTGCAAAAATCAAAGAATTGTATGATTCAATGATGACAGATGCAGATCTGCAGATTGAAAAAGGAAACAAAGCTGCAGGAACTCGTGCACGCAAGGCATCTTTGGAGTTGGAAAAGGCTTTGAAGGAATTCAGAAAGGTTTCTTTGGACGAATCAAAGAAATAAGACTCGTGGTGCATTTTTGTGCAAGAGAAGGAATTGCAGACTTGTTGGTAAAAACATGAAGCAACTCCTTCTTTTTATATATGTGTCTGAAACGGACTGTCTGCATCGGCTGGGAAGAATTTCTTTCAAGCCGTTTTTTTATTTTTTAAAGAGGAAAGCGTTTCTTTTTGGCCGGAACTTCCTACATTTGTATAAATGTTTTTATCTGGACGATGGTTTTATATGATTTGAAAGACGGTATCGGTTGGGTAGCATGGCTCTGGATGCTGGTGCTGGCCTCATGCAAGCCTTCTGCCAGCCGGCTGAACGACGAAAAGGTCGATTCGCTGAATTGTCTTTCATATGAAATGCGCTATAAAAACCTTGAAGAAGCTTCCCGTCTGGCGGACCAGGCATGGAAGCTGGCCGTAGAGGGAGGATCTGCAAAGAAGGCGGAGGCCTTGAACAACCGCGGTTTCTGCGCATTCATGCGGATGGATTTCGAACGCGCCGCTTCGCTTTACAAACGTGCGACTGATGCAGGAAGAAATGAAATAGAGCGTCTGATCGCAGATGTGGGAATGATGAAAATCTGCCAGCGTACTTCGATGAACAAAGAGTTCTATGATTATAGAAACAGTGCGCTTAATCGCATCCGGCGCATTCGGGAGGAAGGCAGGCTTCAGGATGAGAGATTGCAGAAACGTTTCGATTATGCTCTGTCCGAATTCTATATCGTTTCAGGAGTCTATTATTATTATCTGGACCAGGAAGCCGAGGCTTTGGCTTCCATTGATTCCATTCCGCTCAGCTCGTTGCGCAACGACCGAGGGCAATGGCTGTATTATATGTATATGCGAGGGTCGGGAGGAATGTATCAGGCGCCGACACGTGAAGAAACGGTGCTTGGAGAGTTCTCGTATCTTGTAGAATGTTTGCAGGCAAGTTCTGATAGCGGTTATATTTACTTTGAAGCCAATGCGTTGCAGGCTATGGCCGAGATGCTCAACTTCAGGAGGAACCGGCAGTTGTTGGTCCGGGAAAGGGCGGGATTGCTGCGTATGGTCAATCCGGAAGAACTCCCCGTCGATAGCTTGCCTTTGCGTTTTGCCCGTCATGCCCTGAAACTTTTCAAGGAGTATGGCGACTGGTATCAGATATCGGGGACATACCGCACGATTGCCACTTATTACAATTATTCGGGACAGTCGGAAAAGGCGCTTCCCAATTTGCAGACAGCATTGGATTATGTGAACCTCCATCATGAGAGGTATTATCATTGTGAGGATACAACCGACCGCCTGCGTACCTTTATTCCCAATGCGGCTTCTTCGATCGAGCTGAAGTGGATTAATGAGGAGGGAATCAAGACTGTTCCGGAATGGGTCGCACGATTGCGTGAACAGTTGAGCCGGAGCTATTCGGCCTTGGGCATGAAGGCCGAGTCTGACTATAACCGGAATATTTATCTGGATATTCTTGACTATACCCGTCAGGACAAGGAACTTGAAAGCCGTTACGTCGCGCTGGAGCGTGAGGGAAGGCAGTTGAATGTGCTTCTGGTTATGGTTATCGGCGGGCTGTTCGCGTTTGCCTGCCTGTTTGTGGTGCTTAACCGTTATTGGAGGAAGAAGAATCTTGCTTATGTGGAAAGGCTGAAGCAGGTGCTTTTGCTTTGCCAGCACATTACAGGCTCTGTTCCTGCCGATGCTGTATCGCAGGACGAGGTGGCCTTGGCTGTGTCTGAAACATTGCGGAAAGGTCTGGATGCGATGTTCGGAGTGTCTGACTTGCAGATATGTCTTGCAGATATGGACGGTGAAGAGGCTGTCCCGGACGATGACAGGACAGTTCGTTCGTTCGCTTTGGTTTCTCCGGGAAAGACAGTTCAGGTAGGAACGTTGCGGCTCTTTCTTTCTGCCGCACTGCATAAAGAGGATATGGCTTTGTTGAATCTGCTTCTGCCTTATGTGGCGTGGACCATTGAAAACGGATTGAATCTTGTTTCGCTTGACGATGAGAAGAAACAGCTCGAGAAGGAGCAGTATATCCACAGACAGCATCTGATTGACAACAAATGCAGAAATGAAGTGAAGAAGGCTTGCCTTTCGATCGTAACGGGCATACTTCCGTTTATAGACCGGATGGTGAACGAGATCCGGAAACTTCGGACAGAGGCGCTTCGGCAGAATGATGAGGTCAGCCGGATGAGGCTGGACTATATAGGCGAACTGGCTGACAAGATCAATGAATACAACGATATTCTGGCTTTGTGGATCAAACTGCGCCAGGGAACGCTGAGTCTGAAGATTGAGAATTTCGCCTTGCGGGATTTGTTTGCCGTGGCAGCCAAGGGACGGCGTTCGTTTGAAATGAAACATCTGCAGCTTGTTGTAAAGGATACGGATGCCGTTGTAAAGGCAGACAAGGCCTTGACATTGTTCATGATCAATACCTTGGCGGACAATGCCCGGAAATATACGCAGGAGGGAGGACACGTTGAACTTAAAGCGGACGAGGGCGAAAACTATGTGGAAGTGTCGGTTACCGATGACGGCCCCGGACTTTCTGAGAGTGACATCCATCGGATTCTCGATGAGAAGGTTTATGATTCAAGTGTTATAGGCATGGATACGGCGTCGGACGTGTCGCAGCTTCACAAGCAGAAAGGCCATGGATTCGGCTTGATGAACTGCAAGGGCATAATCGAGAAGTACCGCAAGACGAATAAGGTGTTTGATGTGTGCCTGTTCCGCATTGAAAGTGCTCCGGGAAAGGGAAGCCGTTTTTACTTTCGTTTGCCGAAGGGAATCAGCCGCGCGCTGTTGGCTGCAGGTATGGTTTGTGCTGTAGGGCTGGGAGCTTGTTCTAAGGCTACGTCGGGAACTGTTTCGGCCGCCGCGGATCCATTGCATGTGTCGCATTATGACAGCCTGCTTGCGATAGCTAACGATTACGCCAACTGGGTGTACGACTGCAATGTGAACGGGGACTACCAGACTGCCATCCGGCTGGCCGACAGTGTGCTGTACTTTATGAACACGCACTATCTGGAATATTCGGGGCGGAAATCGCCTTTGCTGTCTTTGTACGATACGGATGAAGCGGGTGAACTTACGTGGCTTGCCAACCGTTTTGATACGGATTATTATATATTGCTTGATGTGCGGAATGAAGCGGCGGTCGCTTCTTTGGCATTGAAGGATTTTCGTCGTTACCGTTATAACAATGCGGCTTACGTTTCGCTTTACAAGCGTTTGAGCCGTGATTCGTCATTAGAGGAATACTGTCTTCAGATGCGTCAGTCGGCAGGAAACAAACTGATAGCCTTGTCGATATTCGTCATCATCGTTCTGGGGTGCTTCATCGCCTATTATGTACTGTATTTCCGCCGCCGTTTCCGCTACCGTTACAATATGGAGCAGGTTTTTGCCGTAAACAAGGCAGTGTTTTCCGCTTCACTGAATGCCGAAGGAAACAATGTCGCTTCTGATGTGCTGGATGTGATGTTTGTTGAAATGAATGAATTGCTTCCGCTGGAGAATCTAGCCTTGGCTGTAATGGATGAAGAAACTCACAGTCTGAGATTTACGTGCCGCCAGAAGGCGGACGGTGAGGACTGGGAGGAATATTTGCGGAAATGCTACGAGGCGGGCAAGCCATCATGGGCCAGAGAAGGCGGTTGGAGCTGCCTGCCTTTGTGGATAGAGGCCGGAGGCGACTCGCGCTGTATCGGCGTGCTGGCTTTGAAGGCCGAACGTTCCGATATCCGTGAAGAAGACAGGCTGCTGGTTGAACTGGTCTGCAATTATCTGGCAGTCATCCTGTATAATACCATAGTGCAGGTCAGCCGCAAGTGCCGCGACATCGAACTGGCTCAAGATGAGGCCCGACGGGTTCTTTTTGAAGAAAACCAGCTTCACGTTCAGAATATGGTGCTTGATAATTGCCTTTCTACAATCAAACACGAAACGGTTTATTATCCGAATCGTATCTTGCAGATGGTAAACCGCTTGGGCGAAATGGACGGAATGGAGAAGAAGGCGGTGCTGGATGATATGGCGGAGCTGGTGGAATATTATAAAGATATCTTTACGCTGCTGGCATCGTGTGCCGCCCGCCAGTTGGAAGAAGTGACTTTCCGGCGTATGGAAGTTGACATGAAAGCGTTGGCTGACGAGGGAATGAAATACTTCAGCAAGCTGATGCGTAAGCAGGATTTTGCCGTGGAGCTGACGGTTGAATCGCAACCTCTTTGCGCTACAGGTGATCCCGTGCTGTTGCTCTTCCTCCTGCAAAACCTGATAGACGAAGCCGTGCGCGTGCGGATGCCGGGGCATCTGAAACTGATAATCCGTCAGGATGGCGATTTCGTGCGGACTGACTTTATCGACAGCCGGCGCGAGATGACTCCGGAAGAACTGAACGGTCTTTTTTATCCCGACAAACGGAGAATGTGCGGCGGAGCCGATGGGATGACTTTGACCGGGACAGAATACCTTGTTTGCAAGCAGATTGTTCGTGATCATGATGAGTTTGCAGGAAAGAGAGGCTGCCGTATAAACGCTTGTCGGGCAGAGGGCGGTGGATTTGCAGTATGGTTCACTGTACCATTCCGAAGGAAGAACAAATGAAAACAGACAGAATTTACATAATATGGATAAATTTAAAGTGATTATTGTTGAAGACGTAAAACTCGAGTTGAAAGGAACTGAAGAGATTTTTCGTCATGAGATACCCAATGCTGAAGTTATAGGGACAGCTATGACCGAAGCGGAGTTCTGGACGCTGCTTGAAGCGAAGACGCCCGATATGGTGTTGCTCGATCTTGGACTGGGAGGCTCGACTACAATCGGTGTTGAAATATGCTCCCGTCTGCATCGGGAACGTCCGGAACTGAAAGTGCTTATCTTTACGGGCGAGGTGCTCAATGAGAAACTTTGGGTCGACGCGCTTAATGCGGGGGCGGTGGGTATCATCCTGAAAACCGGCGAATTGCTTACAGCAACCGATGTGCAGGCTGTTATGGACGGCAAGCGCTTGGTGTTTAATTATCCGATTCTTGAGAAGATCGTAGAGCGTTTCAAGCAGACGGTTGAAGCGGAACAGCGCAGGCAGGAAGCGATTGTGGATTATGATATCGACGAATATGACGAACGCCTGCTTCGTCATCTGGCATTGGGGTATACGAAAGAAATGATCACAAACCTCAAAGGCATGCCGTTTGGGGTCAAGTCGATAGAGAAGCGTCAGAACGAGCTTGTCAACCGCCTGTTCAAGCCCAGCGAACGTACTGGCGTAAATGCCTGCCGGCTGGTGACACGGGCCTTCGAACTACGTATTTTGGATATCGATAACCTGGAGCCTGACGATGAATAGAAAATCCTTGTTGCATCCGGCCGCTTGCTTTTTCCTGCTCACGGTACTTGTTGCGTTTATGTCGTGGGTAGGCACTGTTTACGAGTGGGAGGGGGTGAAAAGTCTGTTCAGCGGCGAAGGCCTGCGCTGGATGCTTCATTCTGCGGGCAAGCTTTATGTCTGTTCGGAGGTTGTCCCTGTCGTGCTGGTTCTGTTTCTTGGCTGCGGCTTGTTCTTTCATTCCGGCCTTTGGAGAATCTGCCTGAAGTTTTTCAGGCATAAAGCTTCTGTTTCGCATAAGGAACGTCATGCCTTGTTTGTGTCTGTGTCTTTTTTCCTTGTTTATTTTTGTGCGCTTGCTGTTCTTGCGTGGGGACCGTGGAATCTGGTGCGGAGCGTGAGCGGCACGCTTTCCGGGTCGTCGTTCGAGGAGGGCATCTGGTGTCTGATATCATTGGGAATCGGCCTGGCATCGGTTGTTTACGGTTTCTCTTCCGACACTTATGTGTCCGACCGTGATATTGTCCGGGGCATGGCTTTTCTGTTTGCGCAGAAGGCCTCATACTTTGTCACTTTGTATTTTGTCCTTCTGTTTTTTGCCTGTCTGGACTATTCCGGCATGGCAAGAGCTGCCGGGGTGTCCGATGATGTGACGGAAGGTCTGTGCTGGATTGTCTGCATATTGCTGTTGGGGAGGAGCGGTTGACGCGCTTTTGTTGGTTACGAGATGACAGTTTCCGGATTTCGTTTAAAGACGGCGGAAAATGAATGGTTGCGCATCAGATTCTGTATCTCCAGCCTAGAGATACAAATCCCCAGCCTGAAGATACACGTCTTTAGGCTAAAGATGCATATCTCCAGGCTGGAGATGAATGTATTTACGCCTCCGCCGGCGTATTTCACTGGCGGAAGAGGCTGTTTCTGTCAGCCGGCGGAACCGGGGTTTTTCATGACCAGCTTCACTGCGGCCCAGTTGCGCTTCTCGCGGTGGTGCACGAACTCCATTCCAAGGCTTTCTCCTTTTTCGCGGATGGCAGGGATGTCTTCCACATAGAAGCCGCTCATGTAGATTTCAGAGCCTGGATGCATGCAGGCGGCATAGGCCGGCAGGTCGTTGAGCAGGATGTTCCGGTTGATGTTGGCGATGATCACGTCAAACGGTTTCCGTCCTTTCAACAGGGAGGCGTCCCCCAGTTCCACCGTAATGTTTGAGATGCGGTTCAGGGCGATGTTGTCGCGCGAGTTGTTCACACACCAGTCGTCGATGTCGATGGCGGTTACGGGATCGGCCCCTCTCATGCTGGCAAGTATGGCGAGGATGGAAGTTCCGCACCCCATGTCGAGCACCGATTTTCCGCTGAGGTCTGCGTCCAGCAGCTCGGCTATGATGGAGCTGGTGGTTTCGTGGTGTCCTGTGCCGAAAGCCATCTGCGGGTTGATGACAATGTCATATTCCGCCTTCGGATAATCTTTGTGGAAAGTGCTGTGGATGACGCACCGGTCGCTGATGACAATCGGCTGGAAGAAATTCTTTTCCCATTCCTCGTTCCAGTCCTTGTCTTCCGGTTCGTCGATGGTATAGGTGATTGCCGTGCCGGGAATGGGAAAGTTTCCTACGGTCTGCTTCAGCGTGTCTTCGTCGAACAATGCCTGCTGTATATAGGCCTTCATGCCCTTTTCGCATTCAACAAAACTCTCGAATCCGATGTCGGCTGCAAGTGCCGACAGTACATCGGTGGCCGTTTCACTGTACGGCTGCACATTAAAGGTTACTTCAAAATATTTCATACGTATATCGCGGGTTTAGTGTGGCGGAACATGGTTCCGCCGGATCGTTGTTTGTCCGTGCGCAAAGATACAGCTTTTAGGGAAATCCCTATGCGGAAATAGGGATTTCCTGCTTGCAGACTCCGAATAACTTCCTAAATTTGTATCAGAATAAAAAGGGGAATTATAAAATTAAGGCGATATGATGAAAAGTAGAATATTTGCTTCGCTGCTGTTGGCCGGCTTTCCGTGGCTGGTGATGGCTCAGAGTAACGACGACCTTTATTTCGTTCCGAAAAAGAAGACGGAAGCGAAGAAGGAAGCCGCCGCTCCGGTTGAGAGGACGGTGGCGGTTCCGAAACAGTCGTCGAACACAACTGTGTATGCGGCTCCGGGATCTACGGTTGTAGTGAAGGATGCTGCTGGAAAGATGCGCGATGTAGACGAGTACAACCGGCGTTATACTTCGCGCGACAATACGTTCAGCTATCGGAATGATACCTTATATATCGAGGAGAAGCCCGTTGGCGAGCGTGGAGAATGGGTGAACGGTTTCGAAGGTTCGCAGGATGACTATGAATATGCCATGCGGATCGTCCGCTTCCGCAGCCCGGCGTATGCCATTCCGGTCAGCAGTCCGCTGTACTGGGACGTGGTATACGGCGCTTTCCCTTCGTGGGACTGGAACGTATACGATGACGGGCTTTATGCTTATGTATTCCCGACCTATTCCAATCCGCTGTGGTGGGACTGGCGCTGGAACTGGAGCATAGCCGGTCCGCGCTGGGGCTGGGGATGGAGCTGGTACTCTCCGTGGTATTACAGCAGCTGGTATTCTCCATACTGGTACGGCGGCTATTGGGGCGGCTGGTACGGCGGCTGGTATGCAGGCTACTGGGGCGGCTGGCATCACCATCACTATCCTTATTACGGATGGGGAGGTAGGCACTATTCCTACAATAATAGACGGGGTGAAGTCGGTATTCCGAGGCGGGGAGGAAGCTATGCTTCGGGTCGTCCGGTTTCAGGCAATTCCTCTTATAGAGGAGGGGGTGTTTATGACCGGAATGGACGTACGGGAGGACGTGTGGTTTCCGGAAACCGAAATTCGGGAACATCTGTCAGAAACGGACAGGCACGAGGATATTCAAGAAGAAGCCAGTTGGGAGGAAGTTCTACTTATACTCGACCGAGCAGTACGAGAACGAATTCATACAGAAATACGAATGCGTATAACAGGATGAACAATTCTAGATATAACAACAATACGAACCGAGGAACGAACTACAATAGAGGAAGTTCGGTAGGCGGTTCTTCACGCTATAGTGGAGGCAGTTACCGTTCGAGCGGTGGAACAACTCGCAGTGTAGGAAGTGGTGGTGGAGCTCGTCGCAGATAATCGAGTTAGTATTTATTTTAAAAGGGAAAAAATATGTCGAAGTATAAAATGATAGCAGCGGCCGTTCTTGCAGGATATGGATTGACGGCGATGTCGCAGACTCAATATGACGCAGTAACCTATTCAAGTAAAGAATTGAATGGAACGGCTCGATTTGTCGGCATGGGTGGTGCTATGAGTGCTTTGGGTGCAGATATTTCAGTGATGGGAACAAATCCGGCTGGTGTGGGCTTGTTTAGAGGCCATGACATCGCAGCTTCTTTTGGGTTTAATTCTTCGCAGGCTGAAAGCGACTTTTCGGGTACGAAAATGACTGATAAACGGATTCGCGCTTCGTTTGATCAGATAGGTTTTGTCTTGTCTAATAAAATAGGAAACCGTACGACTTTGCGTTATATAAATTTTGGCTTTAACTACCATAAAAGTCGTAATTTTAATAGAGTGTTTCAGGCAGGCGGAATGCTTAACGGCGATTCGCAAACCCAGCAGATGGCAAACATGATTTGGGGGGCTGTAAATAACATATCAGAATTGGATGACATTTATAATTATAATAGTGGCGGTCCAGGTCCTTATAGTCCGAATCAAGTGAATTATCCTTATTTGGGGGTAATGGGAGTGCGTACGGAATTGGTTGGTGTTGGTTCGTTTCAAGACGAACAAGGTACATATGAAGCTCCTATAGGTTGGTATGGTGATGCAAACGGTTATAGAAGCCAAGAAGAAGGAGGCATAAATGCGTATGATTTTAATATATCTGCCAATGTAGAAGACCGTATTTATTTGGGGCTTACAGTGGGAGTTTATGATATCAATTACCGTCGTTCTACCTATTATACGGAGGATATCTATGATGGGGATAATAGCGGATATTATGAACTGAGAAATTCGTTCCGGACAGATGGTACAGGAGTCGATTTGAAGTTTGGTGCAATTTTTCGTCCTGTAGCAGACTCTCCTTTCCGTTTTGGTATCGCTGTGCATACTCCTGTATGGTATGCATTAACTGATACATATTCTTCAGAAGTATATTCGAACTTGTTATACGGTGACGGAACATCTTTTGAAGGAACAGAATCACCTGCAAACTATGTAGGAGGGGAAACGGTGAGAGAATACAATCTTACGACGCCATGGAGATTCAATCTGAGTATGGGTACGGTGTTAGGCGGTATAATGGCGATAGGTGCTGAATATGAATATGCTACTTATCCAACTACTGAGTTGAGCTATACTGACGGATATAAGATGGAGAATCAGAACGCATATATTGATGAGGATTTGAAGGGAGAGCATACGGTGCGGTTGGGAGTAGAAACGCGCATTACTCCTTCATTCAGTTTGCGTGCTGGATATAACTATAGTTCCGCTGTATTTAAGGAAACCGCTTATAAGGCGTTGGAGTATAATGATATGCGTACAGATGTTGAGTATACGAATAATTTTGGAAGACATACAGCAACAGTAGGATTGGGATATGCTGGGAAAATGTTTTATGCGGATTTAGCTTATAAGTATGATGCGTATAAGTCTGATTTTTATGCGTTCAGTTCGGAAACCCTTTCTGCAACGAAAGTAAATAACAACCGTCATCAGCTGCTGTTTACTTTAGGCGTACATTTTTAAGCGAAATACATATTGTAGAAAAGACTGAAGCCGCAAAGTTCAGAAGAGATTCCGGACTTTGCGGCTTTGTTCTTTGGTGCGCCCTGTTTCTTACAGCTTGTTCAGAATGCGGTCCATCACCCAGTTGGTCGGCGTGGCACTGATGCCGTCACACGTGCAGATGGCTTTGCCTTGGAGGTGTTCTACTACCGCTTTGATCAGCGGGAGCTGTACGTGCGGCGGGTTGGGCGGCAGAATCTCTTCACGTCCCCTTTCCGTGTGAAGCGCTATCGGTTCGTAGGTGAAGACAGAGAAGCAGATCATTCCCTTGTCGCCGATTATCTCAATGCGGTCTTCTTTTGCCGATTCATGGGCCACAAAGCACCACGATCCCGATCCGGGAAGTCCGGAGTCGAACTTGAAGCATGCGCTGATGGTGTCTTCAGCTTCATACAGTCCGCCCCGGTTGCTCTTGTAGCCTTCCGCTTCAAGAATGCAGCCAAACATGTCCTGCAACAAGTCCAGCTGATGAGGGGCAAGGTCGTAGAAGTAACCGCCTCCTGCGATGTCGGGCTGCACGCGCCACGGCAGGTTCGTTTTGTTGTAGTCAAGATCGCGCGGAGGTTGGGCGAAGCGGATCTGTATATTGATTACATTGCCGATTTCTCCTTCCTCAACCAGCTGGCGCACTTTCTGGAAGTAGGGCAGATACCTCCGGTAATACGCCACAAAGCACGGCACGCCCGTTTCCTTGGAGATGCGGTTGATGCGTGTGCAGTCTTCGTAGCTGGCGGCCATCGGCTTTTCGATATACACCGGCTTTCCTGCTTTCATGGCCATGATGGCGAATGTGGCATGCGACGAAGGGGGAGTCGCTATGTAGATTGCGTTTACATTTTCGTCCCCGATAAGTTCCTGGGCATCGGTATACCAGTTTGGGATGTCGTGCCGCATGGCGTACGACTTTACCTTTTCTTCTTCCCGGCTCATCACCGCCACAACCTTCGATCCCTCAATCATGTTGAATGCGGGGCCGCTCTTTTTCTCTGTCACTTCACCGCAGCCGATGAAGCCCCAGTTTACGTTCTCAAGTATTCTCATAGGCCTGAAAGTTTAGTTGAAATATTTTTTGTACAGTTTTTTGTATTTGTCCGTTTTCATGTATCTCTCCAGCCAGTTGTTCAGCGTGTCGAGGAGGACGGGCGAACGCTTGTTTACTCCCCATGCGTAAAACTGGGTGAATCCGATATCTTTGCTGATGTCCAGGTTAGGGAATGCGGCAAGTGAGGCCGAAGCGATGTTTTCGTCGCATACGGCATAGTCGATGTCGCCCGCCGAAACCATTGCCAGCAGCTGTTCGGGACCGTAGTCTTTCACTTGTCTGATATAGATGGTATCCGCGATTTCATTGATGAGGTTATGGATGCGCAGCAGTCCTGGAGAGCCTTCTATGATGTGCAGCGTTTTGTGTCCCAGCTCCAGCTGGCTGTTGATATAGAGGCTGTCTTTTCCTTCTTCTTTCTTCCGCTGCACCAGCACCTGCTTGCTTAGCAGGATGTGTTTTGTGAAAAGCAGCGAGTCTTTGAACTGGGTGGTAACCACCGTTCCTGTTGCCAGAATGTCATATTTCCCTTTGACTATTCCTTCCAGCCTTTCCTCAAAGCTCATTTCCGGAGTAACCGAAAGCTTCAGCTTTTTTTCTTCGGCAAATGCGTTTAGCAGTTCATAGTCGAATCCGTCGATGGTGTCTTTGTCCACGTGGTAGCTGATGGCGTTGTATTCTGTTACGGCGTTCAGTGCTCCCGCTTCCATTATTTCCGGATAATCTCTCGGGGCGGTCTGCTCTTTTGCATCCTTCTTTTCACCGATGAGTCCGCCTATGATGAGCAAGACGACAATTCCGCCTGCTGCCAGATAATATGTGTGTTTCCTTAGCATGAATGTAGAGGGTTGTTGGCGTTAGTCGAAGAAATTCCACGAGATTCCGATTTTCAGGATACGGGGATTCAGCGGATAATGCGGGATATAGAAGTAGCTCTTGTCGCCGTCGCGCTGAAGCAGGTTATACATCTGCACAAAGATTCTTGTCCGTTTCAGGTGCAGGTTGATATATCCGTTAATCATCGGATAAGCTCCCAGCTTGTATCTGGTATCGCGGTTTTGCAGATAGAACTGCCCGATCGCAGGCGCATAGTCGGGTGCATAGTATTGGGTGAAATACCTCAGATCGGCTCCCATTTCTATGTTGAGCACCTTTTTTGCCAGAGCAAACTTGATGTACAGGTTGTGGTAAAGCACGAGTTCCGGCAGCGGAAGCACGTCTGCATTGCTTGTTTTCTGATAGGTCACTTCGTTGTCCAGATGAAGGATTCCCAGCTTGAAGTCCTGCCTCAGGGTTGCGCTGAACACCTGGATGCTTCCCGAATGCTGCCGGACGGCCATGTCATTCTTGTAGCTCACATCTCCGTTCTTGGCGGTGTATTTTACGGAAGCATTGTCCAGGTATGTATAGTTGGTTATGTTTTCCACTCCGGCTTTCAGCTGGGTGCGCCAGTGGTCTATGCTCAGCTTCCCTTCGATGCGGGTGCGCATTATTTTCGACAGGTCATTGTCCCACCAGTAGTGTTTGGAATGGAAATGACGGAAGTAGAAAGTCGGATTCAGGTTTTTGATGTATGCGTTGGCCTCCAGTCTTACAGTGTCGTTGAAGAGGCGGAAATTCAGGTCCCCGTTTCCCTCCACCGTGAACTGTCCGGCATCTTCGCCCAGCATCGCGATTTCTCCGGTCACATTGTAGTGGAAAGTCTTTCCCTGCTGTTTGATCAGCTGTCCGCCGATTGACAGCACATTCTCCTTGTGTGCGGTAGCGATTCGCTGTCCCGGATTTCCGGTGATGGTGTCCGTCATGGTGAAGCTGCGGTGTTCAAAGCTCATGAAAGCGGTAAGCCCTGCTTTTGCCCACTTGTTGAAACCTTCGCGCAGGGCAATTCCCACCGTGTTCTTGATGGAGAAATGGCGGGTTACGTCCAATGAGTCGGTTCCCAGATAGTTGTGCTCGAAATAATCGTTGTTCTGGCTTACATTGTATGACACGTATTTTCGGCGGTCTACATCCACTTTGACACTATGGATGAAGCTCGTTACCGGGACAAATACCTGCTTGGTGACCGTATCGTTTTCCTGCGTCACGTCGCGGTAGAACCCCAGGTTGTAGCGGTGTGTCAGAAACGCATGGTAGCCTGTGTTGTTGTTCCAGATGTCAACCAGGTTGGTGGGGATGTTGTAGGTTTCGTATGTGCGTTCTCCCTCCGCCATTTCCAGCGGGTTCGTTACGTATCTGTCGTCCGTTATACCTCCGTTTTCGGCGACCTTCAGGTTTTCGTTGATGAAGTTGAAGTGCATTTCGTACTGGTCGCCGTGGTAGTATGCGAAGAGGTTTCCGTTGAAAAGGGCGGTCGACTGGTTCTGATATTTTCCTCGTCCATACGTATAGTCGATGTCGAATCCGAATCCCAGACGCTTGTTTACGTTTACGGCAAAGTAAGCCTTGAACCTTTCTTCTCCATACCTGCCGTCACCCTGCTTGTAGTAAGTGAGGTTGGTGAAGGGCGACTTTGTGTTGGTGTAGATGACGTCGCTCGGCTTGCGTACCGTGAAGTCGTACGGGTCATAGAAAAAGAACTGGCTCGGATCCTTGCGTTCGAAGAATACGTGCGAGATGCGCGGCGCTCCCAGGTTTCCTAAAAACGAATAGTGTCCGGTGGGACCTCCGGTGTCGTTGGTGTTCTGGAATCCGTGCATCAGCGTGTCTACAGGTACGGGTGTCCTTTCTCCGAACCTTTCTTCAATCTTCCATGCATGGAGTCCGATAGGTATCGTGTTGGCATCTATGACAGAAGTAGTGTCAATAGGATTTCCGTTCCGGTCATACTGGTTGCTGTTGAGGCCGGAAGCAGATGTGCCGTACTGACTGTATTGGTTTTGTATCATGTTCTGCGCAACAAGATTGCCGCACAAGAGGATGAGTATCGCTGCAAAAAGTATCTTTTTCATAACGGGACAAAGATACAATAAAAATGCGAAAAGATAAGAGTGGCAGTCAAAAAACAAGTTAAGCCGGAATGATCGGCCGGATTCTGGCATGGAGCCGCGCTGCGATTGTCAGGCGGCCGTGCGCAGAAACACGGAGCTTCAGGGATTTATGCGGATGAGCATCCGGCATTTTCTCTGCGGCTCCGTGTCTGTTTGCCTTGTCTGCGGTCTGTTTCCTTTATTTTTCCACCTCTCTGATGATGTCCATGCCGATTTTTACGGCCTCTTCGTTCATCGGAATCAGGTGGTGGTGTCTTTCGGGAAGCGTCTTGTAGAGTGCTTTGACCACGCTTTCGACAGACACGACCGGACGGATCTTCAGCAGACCGCCCAGCACGATCATGTTGAACGTCTTGGCCATCTTGCGTTCGTTCGCTTCGTCCATGGCGTCAATGCGGAACACGCGGATGTCTTTGCGTGTGGGAGGGTTGATGATTCCGTATCCGTCATATATCAGTACGCCGCCCGGTTTCACCTTGCTCTCGAATTTGGCCAGCGAGGGCTGGTTCAGGATGATTGCGGTGTCGTATTTGCTGAGAATCGGAGAGGAGATGCGCTCGTCGCTTATGATGACGGTCACGTTGGCCGTACCTCCGCGCTGTTCCGGTCCGTATGCCGGCATCCATGTCACCTCCTTGTTTTCCATCAGTCCCGAATAGGCGAGAATCTTTCCCATGGAAAGCACTCCCTGTCCGCCGAAGCCGGCTATGATAATTTCTTCTTTCATACGATTCAGGATTTATTTGGTTTCAGTTGTATCTTTCAAGTCGCCCAGCGGATAGAACGGGAACATGTTCTCTTCCATCCATTTGTTTGCCTTTTCCGGAGTCATCTTCCATCCGGAGCTGCATGTCGAAACGATTTCCACGAGGCTTGAGCCTTTTTTCTGCATCGAGCTTTCGAAAGCTTTGCGGATGGCCTTTTTCGCCTTGCGGATGGCTCCTACCGACTGCACCGACTGGCGGGTCACGTAGCAGGTCCCCTGCAGGGTGGCTGCTATTTCGGTCATCTTCAGCGGATAGCCGTGCACTTCCGGGATGCGTCCGTAAGGGCAGGTTGAAGTCTTCATGCCCAGCAGCGTGGTCGGAGCCATTTGTCCGCCGGTCATTCCGTAGATGGCGTTGTTGATGAAGATGATGGTGATGTTTTCGCCGCGGTTCAGCGCATGGATCGTTTCCGCCGTTCCGATGCAGGCAAGGTCACCGTCGCCCTGGTAGGTGAACACCAGCCGGTCGGGCCACAGGCGTTTGATGGCGGTGGCCAGGGCAGGGGCGCGTCCGTGGGCGGCCTCCTGGCAGTCGATGTCGAGATAGTTGTACATGAACACGGCGCAGCCCACCGGACTGATGCCGACAGCCTTTTCGGCCATCCCCATTTCTTCGATCACTTCTGCAATCAGCTTGTGCACTACTCCGTGGCTGCATCCCGGACAATAGTGCATAGGGTTATCGTTCAGCAGCCGAGGCTTCTGATAAACCAGGTTCTCGGGCTTCATTATATCTTCTTTAGTCATAATGTTCTTCTCCTTCTTCTTTTAATTTTGTCTTTTTGCAAGAAACGCAGTACATACTCTGCCATTTTGATGACGATTGAAACCATACATACATAGATGTACAGGAAAGGATAGTCCTCGCTTGCGGTGAAGAAAAGGACAATGGAGGCGGCGGCTCCGACCATGAACAGAATGTTCAGTATGTTTCTAATCAGTTGGATGTTCATGTCACTGCTTGTTTATCAGTTGGGTCTGGATTGCTTCAATCACCTCGTCCGGATCGGGAACGATGCCGCCCAGACGGCCGAAATGTTCAACCGGCACCTTGCACTCGACGGCCAGCTGCACGTCTTCAATCATCTGTCCGCTGTTGAGTTCCACCACCAGTATGCCTTTCACCTGTCCGGCTCTTTCCTTGATGGCTTTGCCCGGGAAGGGCCAGAGCGTGATGGGGCGGAGCAGTCCTACCTTGATGCCCATTTCGCGTGCGTGCTCCATCGACTTCTGCGCGATGCGCGCGCACGAACCGAAGGCGACGATCAGGTATTCGGCATCTTCGCAGTGGATTTCTTCGTAGCGGGCTTCCTTCTCCTGGATTTCCGCATATTTGGCCTGAAGATGCAGGTTGCGCTGTTCCATCACGGCCGGGTCGAGTTCGAGCGAAGTGATGATGTTCGGCTTGCGTCCCTTGCATCCGGTTGATGCCCACGGGCATTGCGCGATCACTTCCTCTTCGGTGCGGCGCGGGCGGGGTGCCGGAAGCACCACTTTCTCCATCATCTGCCCGATTACTCCGTCGGCAAGGATCATGGCCGGGTTGCGGTATTTGAATGCCAGCTTGAAGGCAAGGTCAACGAAGTCGGCCATTTCCTGCACGGATGCCGGAGCCAGCACGATAAGCCGGTAGTCGCCATGCCCTCCGCCCTTTGTGGCCTGGAAATAGTCGGCCTGGCTTGGCTGGATTGTGCCCAGTCCCGGCCCTCCGCGCATCACGTTCACCACGAGGCAGGGCAGCTCGGCGCCTGCGATGTAGGAGATTCCTTCCTGCTTCAGGCTGACACCCGGACTTGAAGACGAGGTCATTACCATCTTTCCGCTTCCTGCGCCTCCGTATACCATGTTGATTGCCGCAACTTCACTTTCGGCCTGGAGGACGACCATTCCGGTCGTTTCCCACGGCTTCAGCTCGGCAAGAGTTTCCAATACTTCCGATTGGGGAGTGATAGGATATCCGAAGTAACCGTCCACGCCGATGCGTACAGCCGCGTGCGCGATGGCTTCGTTACCTTTCATTAAAACGACTTCTTCTGTCATAGTTCTTTTCTTTTTTGTAGTTGATTCTATTCTTCACACTTTGCTCTGTAGACGGTCAGACATCCGTCGGGGCACACGATGGCGCATGAAGAGCATCCGTTGCAGGTGTCTTCCACTACCTGCTGGACAAAATTATATCCTTTCTGATTAACTTTCGGGGTGAGTGACAATACGTGGAGCGGGCAGGCAACCACACAGAGGTTGCATCCTTTGCACCGTTCGGTATTCACAACGACCACACCTTTCATTTTAGCCATAAGTCTTACGTATCTTTATTGATTAAACATGTCTTTGTTGTAGAAGCTGAGGATGTCGAGCGCCATGTCGCGCGCTTCAGCCGCAGGGCTTTCGGGATCCAGGGCGATAGCCTCCTGGTAATTGTTGAGCGCGCCCTGCCAGTCGCCCAGCTTGCGGTAAGCATTTCCCAGAAGGTAATAGGCTTCGGCGTTCGTTTCGGGCGAAACGGCCATAATCTCCCTCAGCCTGATGATGGCTCCGTCCACGTCGCCGTCGTTGATTTGTCGCTTGATTCTTGCCAATAATTCGTTCATGCTTTTCTTGTTGGTTGTAACCTCACAAAGATAGTCTTTAATTTGATACCACATCCGTTTTTTCCGGACAAATCATTTTGGAAATTGATAAATAAAATAGTTTCGTAATTGTAAGCCGTTGTCTGTCTGTCCGTTGCCGCCCGGCATAATGATTGTGATTGAAAAGGTTGCGTGTTTAACCAACTGCTCTCCGGACTGGCGTGCAGGCGTTTTTCTTCTTTCTTTTGGAGGAATTGACATTCTGACAAAATGCTGTTTCCGCCTGATGAGAATGCGCTGTTTGCGGCTCGGAGTGGGGGAGGCAGGGAAAAACGCAGGGAGATGAATCGCAATGCGGTCCGGTTGTCTGACGGTTGTGCCTTTTTCCGGAAGATGTTTTTCTGTGCCGCGTTTTTCATTGCTTTTTGTCGTCGTTTCCGGGAGAGGAGTTTCTTTTCGTCTTTTTGCCTTTGTGCTTTTCTTCGGCCGTTCCGGAGAGAAGAAGGCGGCTTGAGGACGGCTGAAAGGGCTTTCCGCCGCCTTTTGTTTTACGTGACGGGACATTTTACTGCAAATGTCGGCTCGTTTTTGTGAAAAGACCGCGGTGTTTTGCTTTGAATGTCGGGACATTTTGGACTTGTAATCGGCTGTTTTTCTTCTTCGGAGAGCTTTCTGGAGGGGATGATGCCTTGCTTTTGCAGTGAAAACGATTCTGGTTTGTTGTTTTCAACGGATTGTCCGGTTATGAAAAAGCCGCTTCCGGTGTCATTATGTTCGGAAAGAAACGTGTATGGCAGAGAAATGTTTTTTGCCGGTTGCGGTGGTTCTATATGTGGAAACGTATTGTTTTTTAGGAGAATTTTTCGTATATTTGGACAGATGAAAGGATGTTTAAATTAGGCATAAAATGAAGTGGAAGATTTTAGGATTGTCCCTCTTGTTCTGTTGTGCCAGCGCAAATGCGCAGCCTGCCGTAGGGCAGGGCGATTCACTCCTTACGCTTGATGAAATAGCGGAATGGATTTCCGGCCACGTGAGGTTTCCCGAAGGAGCTTCGCGTTACGGCGTGGCCGGGGTGGAGCGGTTCGTGGTCAGTTCCGCTTGGGACGGAAGGGTTTTCATCACGAGCGGCGTGAACACGCTCAGCCCTGCCTTTGATCGTGAAATAAAGGGCGTAGTGTCCCGCGCCCCGCGTTGCAGCTTTGGTGGCTGCGGCATGGATGACATCTACAAGCTGGTGGAGGTTGACTTTCCCTCTCTGATGCCCGACACGTTGCGTGAGGATGTTCTGTGCGTGGGCCGTCACCTTCCTCCCCGTTTTCCGTTGAAGGGAGAGAAGAGTGGCTATCTTGACGGGAGGGAAGCGTTCGTGAAGTGGCTCTCCTCCAGGTTCCGTTTCCCCCGTCACTCCGATTTCTCCGGCTATTGCGATACGTTGTCACTGTGCTATACGGTTTCGGAAGAAGGGCGTATGGAGGATGTCCGTGTGGAGGGATGCGGCAATGCGTCTGTCAGGTCGGAGCTTGAGAGGCTTCTGAAGCGTTCTCCCCTTTGGGAGCCGGCTCTGACGGAGAGCCGCCGTCCGGTACCGGTATCCGTAGAGGAGAGGGTTGTCATCCGTCCGCATGACGGTGGGCGCAATGCGCAGTTTGCCGTGTGCGTGGACGAAGTTTGCAGGAATTCCTCGTCTGCCCCTTCGGACCTTGACATGATTGTGCTTAATCCGGAGGTTGGGATTCAGTGCAGTGGAGATTTATTGGAGGCGATATGCGACAGCCTGAAAGTGACAAGGAGGTCCGTTACGGGTGTTCCTTCGTTGTGGAGCGTGACGGGAGCGTGAGCAATCTTCATATAGAGGTGACGGACAGCCTGCTGGGCGATGCTCTTGCGGCCCTGATAGAGCGGAGCGAATGGATACCTGCCCGGCAGGGCGGCGAGAATGTGCGTTCGGTATATACGTTTTGGGATATTTTGTCACCTCCTGAGGAAGCAGTGTATAAAGATCCTGCTCATGGTCTTGGCTTGTCCCGCAAATTGGACTACTCATATACCAGATCAGTGAATAGAGGCATTTCTTCGCGTAAAATGTTAGATAAACTGATGAAGTCTTATCCTCAGTTAGGTTCTGATAAAATTGCTATATGGCAATCGACTCCTCAAATCAACTATTCTGACGGAGTGGGGTACATGGAATTGTTGATGACAAGGGGGCTTCCTTTGCTTCCTTTAAAGAAAAAGGCAAGAAAATGAACGCAGGTTAATGAGGCGTTTGTTGTGTTTGTATTCGGCAAGTGTTTGTGGCTGCATGTGTCGGCAATTGTCCGCCTTTCGTCCGCAGGCATGCGCCAAAGATATTCAGGGGCGTTCCTGCAGGCGAGGGGCGGACTTGTTGCAAGTTTGTATGTTATCTCGGATTTTGGGTCACGTTCGGATTCGAGTCGATTTCCGTTTGGGGAATAGGCAGGGCGATGCGCAGGTCGGTCGGTTCGATAACTTCGGCATTGGCTGTTTCCAGCGTCCCCAGATGCCATCCTCCCTTGCGGGTGATCGTTTTCTTGTTCCGAAGGAAGTCAAAGAATATCTGCCCTTCGCCCACAAGCTCTTTTCTGCGTTCTTTCAGCACACGGTCAACCGTAAGGTCGGCATCCGAAGCTACCTGCATCGAGGCGTTAGGCGTGCGCTGGCTGATGAACGTGTTCAGATACCCCCGTGACTCCGACAAAGCCGCGCCTCCCAGATGAGCGCCGGCTTCGGCAGCGTTCAGGTAAACTTCAGAAAGGCGTATGATGCAGATGTTGTTGTCTTTTGGGTCGCCGGTCTTTCCGGGGAACTTGCCGAGAAACACCCTGCGGTTGCGGGCGGCTCCGGGCAATGCGGCATTGTTTTCGATCCTTGAATACTGCGTGACACTGTGGCGCACATCGTCCGGATCTTCTTCCAGGAGCGTAAGATAGTCTTCCGTCAGAATCAGGTTGTTCCAGTCGGTGGAGTTTTCGTTGGCATATACCATCGGAGCACCTTCTCCTCCTGTTCCTCCGCCCCATTCCGACGGTTCTGTGGTGCTGATATACAGTTCAAAGAGCGACTCCGACTGAAAGTCTTGTCCCCAGACACCGGGATATTCGCTGATTGTGTATAATGAATAAAGTGCGCCTGCATTCTGTATCACATCGGTTGCCGCTTCATAGGCTTTCTGGTATTCGCCCATGTCGAGGTAGACACGCGAGAGCAGTGCCTGCGCCGCCCAATAGTTGACATAACCGTCACGGCGCTCCCTGCTCAGGCCGGACAAGGCATCAGTCATGTCTGTAACTACCTGCGCATAGCATTCGGCCACTGTATTGCGGGCCGGAAGATAGTCGGGTGTAACGGCTTTGGTGACTATTGGAACGCCCGGTGACGCACCGTTGTCGTACGTATAAGGCATTCCGAAAAAGCGTGTCAGGTTGAAAAAAGCCAGTCCGCGGAGCACGAGCGCTTCGGACTTGATTGCGGCAAGCTGTTCTGCATCGCCGTCGGTGATGCTTCCTTCATCGATGTGCTGGATGATGTTGTTTGCCTGACGGATTACAATGTAAGGCCGCTGCCACGGCAAGACAATGTTGAGATTGTCTGTTGCGATGGCGTTGTATTCATAATAGGGCGACACACGTTGGCCGGAGTCTTTGCCTTCGCGCGCCTGCACATCCATGGCACGGCAGTCGCCGTAGTACCAGTAGTTGTCGCCGTAATAGCTGTGTTGCGATGTTTCACGGTACACGCCATTTAAGGCTGTCTGCAAATCGTTTACCGTAGAAAGGGCCTGCTCTGTAGTGACAGAAGTCGACGGGTTCAGGTCGAGCCAGCTTTCGGAGCAGGAGGCGGCTGTCAATGAAGCCGCCAGCAGCAAATATTTGGAATATCGTTTCATATAATCGTTTTTTAATGTTTTCAGGTTGCTTATGTGTTTATAATGTCAGTTGCACGCCGAAACTGAATGTGCGCATGGGCGGAGTTTCGCAGAGCACTTCTCCGTTTACCGGAGTTTCGGGGTCATACTGTTTCCATTTTGCCCATGTCAGCAGGTTGCTGCCCGAAAAATAGATGCGTGCATTGTCGATGAACGCCTTGTTCACCCATTGCTTGGGCAAGGTATAGCCCAAAGTGAGGCTTTTCAGGCGCAGGTGGTTCGTGCTGTGGATGTAGCGGGAAGAGTTGTTGGGTCCCGGTGCTTCACCGAACACGAAGCGGGGAACGTCGGTTTGGTCTCCCGGCTTCTGCCAGCGGTCGAGCGCATAGACCGGAAGGTTGCGTCCTTTTGACCCTGCCCCGTCGCCATAAATGCTGTTCGTCCCGTTTTCGATGTAAGTGCCGGCCCTGTCGAAAGAATATCCTCCGAGCGAATAGGTCAGGGTGAAGCTCAGGTCGAAGCCTTTGTAGTTGAACATGTTTGTCAGTCCTCCCGAGATTTTCGGTTCAACCGACTTGTAGGGAACCGACTGTGCCTGATCCGGATTGGTTGTCAGTCCGCGGTTATAGGATCCGTCTTCGTTTTGCGTGTTCAGATAGTATTGGGCTTTTCCCGTTTGCGGGTCTACCCCTGCAAACTCCTTCACGTAAAAGGTATAGTAGGGAAGGCCCACTTTATGGATAAACCAGTTGCCTTCGATTGACTGGTCGAGCTGTCCGTTGAGCGATACGACTTTGTTTCTGTTGTGGCTCAGGTTCAAGACGGTGGTCCAGTTGAAATCGCTGGTCGAGAAGTTCATTGTGCGCAGTTCAAGTTCCCATCCTTTGTTGTTCAGCTGCCCCACGTTGGCAAGATAATTGGTGAATCCTGTCGTGTTGCTGATAGGCATGTTATACAGCAAGTCTTTCGTGTCCCGGTTGTAATATTCCAGACTTACGAAGATGCGGTTGATGAACGCCACGTCAAGTCCGATGTTCGGATTGTAGTTTTTTTCCCATTTCAGTCCGGGGTTAGGCTGTGACGACTCATACGACCCCGCATTTCCCATATAGTTCTGTCCGTAAGAATACAGTCCCATGTATCCGTAAAGGCTGTTGGGCTGGTTGCCGTTTACGCCGTATGAGGCTCTGATTTTTAAATCGGTGAGCACATTCTGCAAAGGCTTCATGAAAGCTTCGTTGCTGATGTACCACATGCCCGATACAGACCAGAAGTTCCCCCACCGGTTTCCCGGGGCAAGGCGCGAACTTCCGTCCCTGCGGAAGCTTCCGGCCACGAAATAACGTCCGTCGTAGTCGTAGTTCAGGCGGGAGAGATACGAAATCATCCTGTAGTCCTGCGTAGAAGAGTTGAAAGCGTTGATGACGGCGGCATTGTCGGGTTCGGTAAGAATATCCGAAGGCAGCCTGTATGCTTCTCCCACCGCATGGTCGTTGTCGTAGCGTTCCAGTTCGTAGGCTGCAAGCACATCCAGGTGATGTTTGCCGGCAAACGTGTGGATGTAATTCAGAGAAGTGGACGAATTTATTTTTCCATATTCGATAAAGCCCTTGGCCGTGCGCGCGTCGCTTCCGCTCTTGGGCCCTGCTGAGCTTAACGGATTGTAGTATCGGGAATCTTTCTGGATATTATAGTCATAGCTGAGCGTTTCTTTCAGCTTCAGTCCTTTGACAAGTTCGATGGATGCATATCCTGTCGAGAACATCCTGGTCATGCGCGTCCGGTTATAGTCAGTCAGGATATCTCTCAGCGGATTGAGTGTCGATCCTTCGTATGCGCCTGTATAGTTGCCGTTTTCATCGCGGACGGTCATCGACGGATTCATGCTGACCGCTACGTCAAAGAAGGGGTTGATGGCCGAGGTACGCTCTTCATTCAGTTCCTGGTTCAGTTGAGAGAACATGATGTTGGCTCCCACTTCGGCGATGCTTCCTATTTTGCGTGTAAGATTCAGGCGTGCGGAGTAACGCTCCAGGCCTGAATTTTTTGCCAGACCTTCCTGCTTGTTGTATCCGAGCGAAAAGTAGTAGGTGGTTCTTTGTCCGCCTCCCGAAACAGAAGCCTCGTAGTCTTGCTGGGTAGCGGTGCGGAGCAGTTCTTTGCGCCAGTCGGTATACCCCAGGGCAGGAACAGAGGCGTAGCTGTCAATCTGCTGGTCGGCATAAGCGGTTGGGGACTCCATCCCCTGGTCGGATGCGTAATTCACCAGGCCCTCATAGAGCAGTTCGCGGCGTTGTTCGCCGTTCAGTGTGGGGCGGAAGTCCACAGCGGCATTGGAGAACCCTCCTGAAATGTTCAGATTGACTTTCGTTTTTCCGGACTTTCCTTTCTTGGTTGTGATGAGAATCACTCCGTTAGCAGCCCGTGAACCATACAGTGAGGCCGCTGCTGCATCCTTGATGACCGTGATGTTTTCAATGTCCGAAGGATTCAGCGAACTCATGATGTTGGTCTTGGAGTTGTTCATGTACGAAGCGTCGTAGCCTCCCGTACTCAGGCTTCCGGATGTGACAGGAACGCCGTCGATGACGAACAGAGGCTCTTGCGAGGCGTTGAACGATCCCATGCCCGGATGCGGATGCTTTGGGTTGCTCCCGGCTGTCCGGAGCTGCTTGTAATGCTTACGCCGCTGGTCATGCCTTGCAGCTTCTGTTCTACGCTCATCACGGGAATGTCTTTCATCATATCCGCCCGTACCGTACTTGCCGAGCCGGTGAACGATGATCTCGTGAAGTTGCCATAACCGGTCACCACCACTTCTTGCAGGAGATGTTCGTCGGGCTGCAGGGCAATGTTCAGTTTGTTGCTCCGCATGATGCGCACTTCCTGCGTTTTCATTCCAAGATAAGATACAACCAGCACTTTGGCGTTTTCCGGTATCGTGAATGTATAGCGGCCGTTGATGTCGGTCGCGGCGCCCACAGAAGGGTTGTCCTTGAGCACAACAGTTGCGCCGATAAGCGGTTCTCCGTCTTCGGCAGATGTGACAATCCCTTGAATGGTGCGGTTTTGCGCAAATAGGACCTGACTTGTAAGTCCTATTGCAAAAAGCAATAAGATTTTTAACTTTTCCATGTTCCTTCCTTTGGTTTCTTTTTGTTGTGCAGGCATGTGCCCGCGTGCCGGTAAAAGAACGTCACGGTTTATAAAATACTGCAAATCAGTATATAGTGCAAGCGGAAGATTGTCGGAACGGAAAGGGAAAACTGTGGAAATCTGTAGAATAATTCTACAATGTGAAACGGAGGGAGCCAAACATTACGCGTTGGAGCGTATTAATTAACAGAATGCACCATCGGTCGGGTGGTTTAATCTGTTGGAAAAGTTTTTTGAAGATGTCATTATTTGCGCTAACTTTGTGGGGGTCAATCTGACATGATCTTGAATAACTAACTTATATCCGATAGTAGAAGATGAACAGAATTCTTTCAAAAGAACATTTTTCAGAAAAGGTCTTCAAGCTTGTGGTTGAAGCTCCTTTAATAGCGAAGTCGCGCAAAGCGGGACATTTTGTGATTGTACGTGTGGGGGAAAAGGGCGAACGTATGCCATTGACAATTGCAGAAGCTGACCCTGTGAAAGGAACCATCACGCTGGTGGTGCAGGAAGTCGGCCTGTCGTCTACCCGTTTGTGCGAACTGAACGAAGGCGATTATATCACTGATGTGGTAGGTCCGTTGGGGAAGGCTACGCATATAGAGAACTTCGGGACAGTGGTCTGTGCCGGGGGCGGCGTGGGAGTGGCTCCGATGCTTCCGATCGTGCAGGCACTGAAGGCTGCCGGAAACCGTGTGATTACCGTGCTTGCCGGACGGACAAAAGAACTGATCATTTTAGAAAAGGAAATGCGTGAAAGCTCTGACGAGGTGGTTATCATGACCGATGACGGCTCTTACGGAAACAAGGGACTGGTTACCGAAGGAGTTGAGGCAGTTATCAAGCGCGAGAAGGTGGACAAATGTTTTGCCATAGGTCCGGCTGTCATGATGAAGTTCGTGTGTCTGCTTACCAAGAAATACAATATTCCGACTGATGTTTCTCTGAATACCATCATGGTGGATGGGACAGGCATGTGTGGCGCGTGCCGCATTACGGTTGGGGGAAAGACCCGTTTCGTCTGTGTGGACGGTCCGGAATTTGACGGCCATCAGGTAGATTTCGATGAAATGCTGAAACGTATGGGTGCTTTTAGGGATGTGGAGCGTGAAGAAATTCACAAGCTGGACGAACATCCGCAGGCTTGCAAAGCCGAAGACAGTCTGACCGACCGGAATGCTCCGTGGCGCGAAGCGCTTCGCAAGCAGATGAAACCGAAGGAACGCACTGCCATTCCGCGGGTGAAGATGAATGAGCTTGACCCGGAATACCGTTCGCATAGCCGCAAGGAAGAGGTAAATCTGGGGCTGAATGAGGAACAGGCGCTGACCGAAGCGAAACGGTGCCTGGACTGTCCGAATCCTTCGTGTATGGAAGGCTGCCCTGTCGGCATCAATATTCCTGCCTTTATCAAAAATATCGAGCGGGGTGAGTTTCTCAGCGCTGCCAAGGTGTTGAAGCAGACGAGCGCGCTGCCTGCCGTGTGCGGCCGTGTGTGTCCGCAGGAAAAGCAGTGCGAATCGAAATGCATCCATCTGAAGATGGGGCACGAAGCTGTTGCCATCGGTTATCTGGAACGTTTCGCTGCCGATTACGAGCGTGAAAGCGGACAGATTTCGGTGCCGGAGATTGCCGGTAAAAACGGCATTAAGATCGCTGTAGTGGGTTCGGGACCTGCCGGACTTTCGTTTGCCGGGGATATGGCGAAGAAGGGGTACGACGTAACGGTGTTCGAGGCTTTGCATGAAATCGGCGGCGTGCTGAAATACGGCATTCCCGAGTTCCGCCTCCCGAACAAGATCGTTGACGTGGAAATCGAGAACCTCTCGAAGATGGGTGTTACTTTTGTGAAGGACTGCATCATCGGAAAAACAGTCAGTGTGGCCGATCTGGAGGCTGAAGGCTATAAGGGTATATTTGTAGCGTCGGGAGCCGGCCTGCCTAACTTCATGAATATTCCGGGAGAAAATTCCATCAATATCATGTCGTCCAATGAATATCTGACGCGTGTCAACCTGATGGATGCTGCAAGTGAGGACTCGGACACGCCGGTTCCGTTCGGGAAACGTGTTGCCGTTATCGGAGGCGGAAATACTGCAATGGATTCGGTGCGTACTGCCAAACGTCTGGGAGCCGAACGCGCCATGATCATTTACCGCCGTTCGGAAGCAGAAATGCCCGCCCGCATTGAAGAAGTGAAACATGCAAAGGAGGAGGGCGTGGAGTTTCTTACCCTGCACAATCCGATTGAATACATCGCTGATGAGCAGGGGCGCGTGAAGCAGGTGGTGCTCCAGAAGATGGAGTTGGGCGAACCTGACGCTTCGGGACGCCGGAGTCCGGTTCCTGTTCCCGGGGCAGTGGAAACCATAGACATTGATATGGCCATTGTGAGTGTAGGAGTTTCTCCGAATCCGATTGTGCCGAACTCAATCGAAGGCCTTGAGCTGGGACGCAAGGGAACAATCGCTGTAAACGAAGACATGCGCTCGTCTATCCCGACCATTTACGCCGGAGGCGATATCGTTCGTGGCGGTGCTACGGTGATTCTGGCAATGGGTGACGGACGTCATGCCGCCGCCGCAATGGACAAGCAGCTGCGCGGATAAGATGCGGCAGGCATGATATAAATGAAGAAAGTGTGCCATGATTAAATGAACCGGACGGAAAGACCGCAGTGTGCGGAAAAGGAAAGACATTGTCCAAAATTTTGTGTAAATGGAAACAGGATTCCGTTATAAGTTTCTTCTTATATCTGGATTCTGTTTTCAAATATAAGCATAAACTGGTTCATAATCAATCCCCAGTTTGAAATAGGCATTGTCCATTTCTTTTCGATCTCCATAAGCGAAAGATACACGGTCTTTTTGACGGCATCATCCGAGGGGAATGAAAGCTTTGATTTGGTGTACTTTTATGGGGCGTATAACGAAGCGGTCTTTCAATGGTGATGGGCAAAATGGCGAAAATTGTTTGTTTATAGGCAGTTACGGACGGAGGTCTGAAAGGTGCAAATAATTCGAAGCGGTTTTTCTGCTTTACATAGGCTTACATCGGCTTTACATTTCATGGCTTCATTTTTGGTGATTTGCTTGTCCGTAATGAGTTATCGGTTTTAATATAACCCATTCTTGAACGGTGGACAACACAAATGTACACTGGATAAAATCCGTCAGCTCTCTTTTTTTCTTACGACTACTTTAAATGTTGCCATATCAGATTGATTTATAAGTTATTAAATGGCGTATGCGTTGGTGTATGCGCCACTGTTCAAAAGTGTATGCGTGGTGTATGCAAGTACCGTTTATTGGGCTCATTTTTTGCGGACAAATGCACGAACCGCCTAAAAACAACTTAGGCTGTAACGCCTGATAAACAGTTCGTTACAGCCTAAATCAAATATTATCCTATATTGCTTATGCTTCCTCTATTGCAGCCTGCGCCGCAGCCAGTCGGGCAATAGGCACGCGGAACGGAGAACAGCTTACATAATTCAAGCCCACTTTATGGCAGAACTTGACTGATGACGGTTCGCCTCCGTGTTCGCCGCAGATGCCGCATTTCAAGCCGGGACGTACAGAGCGTCCTTTTTCTACAGCCATCTTGATGAGCTGGCCTACACCGTTCTGGTCGAGCACCTGGAAAGGATCCACTTTCAGAATCTTCTTTTCCAAGTATACAGGCAGGAACGAAGCGATGTCATCGCGTGAATAGCCGAAAGTCATTTGAGTCAGGTCGTTTGTTCCGAACGAGAAATACTCTGCATGTGAAGCGATACGGTTTGCTGTCAGTGCGGCACGAGGTATTTCAATCATCGTACCCACTTTGAACGGCACTTCAACTCCTTCTTGTCTGAACACGCGCTCAGCGGTAGAGCGGATTATTTTTTCCTGCGCTTCAAATTCATACAGGATACCGATAAGCGGCACCATGATTTCCGGATGCGGATCATATCCTTCCTTCTTCAGCTCGCATGCTGCACTTAGAATGGCTTCTGTCTGCATTTCAGTGATTTCCGGATAAGTGTTTCCCAAACGGCATCCGCGATGTCCGAGCATCGGGTTGTGTTCGCACAGGCTGTCTACACGCTGGCGTATGTATTCCACTGTAACGCCCATGGCTTTGGCCATTTCTTCCTGTCCTTTCAGGTCGTGCGGAACGAACTCATGCAGGGGAGGATCGAGCAGACGGATGTTTACCGGATAGCCGTCCATGGCCTTGAAAATGCCCTTGAAGTCGTTCTTCTGGTAGGGCAGCAGTTTTGCGAGTGCCTTTTTGCGTCCTTCAACGTCCGGCGCCAGAATCATTTCCCTCATGGCGATAATCTTCTGGTTCTCGAAGAACATGTGTTCCGTGCGGCAGAGGCCGATACCTACAGCACCGAATTTGCGGGCTACTTCCGCATCGTGCGGCGTATCTGCATTGGTGCGGACCTGCAGGCGTGTATACTTGTTGCACAAATCCATCAGCTTCGCGAAATTGCCCGACACTTCAGCGGCCTTAGTCGGCACTTCGCCCTGATAAACTTCGCCTGTGCTTCCGTTGAGAGAGATATAGTCGCCTTCCTTCAGGACAACGCCGTCGATTTCTACAGTGCGCGACTTGTAGTCAACGTTGATAGCTCCCGCACCCGATACGCAGCATTTGCCCATGCCTCGCGCCACTACGGCAGCGTGTGAAGTCATACCTCCGCGGGCAGTCAGGATACCTTCTGCAACAGTCATTCCGGCCAAGTCTTCCGGCGAAGTTTCTATGCGTACCATGATCACGCGGCGTCCTTCGGCATGCCATTTGGCTGCGTCTTCGGCGAAGAATACGATCTGGCCGGTTGCAGCTCCCGGAGAAGCAGGAAGTCCCCGTGTAAGGACTTTTGCGTTGCGGAGCTCTTCTTTGTCGAATACCGGATGGAGCAGTTCGTCCAGCTTGTTCGGTTCGCAGCGCAGGATGGCAGTCTTTTCGTCAATCAGGCCCTGTTCCAGCATTTCCATGGCGATGCGCACCATGGCAGCTCCCGTGCGCTTTCCGTTTCGTGTCTGCAAGAACCACAGCTTTCCTTCCTGAACGGTGAACTCCATGTCCTGCATGTCACGGTAATGGTTCTCCAGTTTGGTTTGCAATGCGTCGAGTTCCTTGTAGATTTCGGGCATGGCTTCTTCCATTGACGGGTATTTGCTTGCGCGTTCTTCTTCGGATATGCCCTGGAGTTTGGCCCAGCGTTGTGAGCCGATCTTTGTAATCTGCTGCGGCGTGCGGATACCTGCCACCACGTCTTCGCCCTGTGCATTGATCAGGTATTCGCCGTTGAAGAGGTCTTCACCTGTGGCAGCATCGCGTGAGAAGCATACTCCGGTGGCCGAGGTGTCGCCCATGTTTCCGAATACCATGGCCTGGACGTTGACGGCTGTTCCCCATTCAGCCGGGATGCCTTCCATCTTGCGGTACAGGATGGCGCGTTCGTTCATCCATGAGTCGAACACGGCGCAGATGGCTCCCCACAGCTGTTCGTAGGCGTCGCTTGGGAAGTCTTTTCCTGTCTGTGTCTTTACCGCTTCCTTGAAGCGTCTGACCAGTTCTTTCAGGTCTTCCACTTCCAGTTCGTTGTCCAGACGGACTCCTTTCTTTTTCTTCACGTCTTCAATGATGGCTTCGAACGGGTCGATGTCGTCCTTGTTGGCGGGCTTCATGCCTAAAACCACATCGCCGTACATCTGTACGAAGCGTCGGTATGAGTCCCATGCGAAACGTTCGTTTCCGGTCTTGCGTGCCAGTCCGGCCACAACGTCGTCATTCAGTCCCAGATTCAGAATCGTATCCATCATGCCCGGCATGGAAGCCCGTGCTCCTGAGCGTACGGAAACGAGCAGCGGATTTTCGACGTCGCCGAATTTGGATTTCATCAATGTTTCGACACCTGCGATGGACCGTTCCACATCGTCTTTCAGCAGTGCTACTACATCGTCTTTTCCTTTTTCAAAATATTCGTTGCAGACTTCGGTTGTTATTGTAAAACCGGGAGGTACCGGAACGCCTATCAGATTCATTTCTGCAAGATTGGCGCCTTTGCCGCCCAACAGGTTGCGCATGTCGGCTTTGCCTTCAGCGTATCCGTTTCCGAACGTGTAAACTCTTTTTGTTTCCATTTTGTTCAGTATGATTTTAATGGTTATAAATGTTTCTTTTTCTAAGAATGGATGCAAATCTATGTAAAAAATGTAATATATCAAATGCAAAACACGTGTTGTTGGGCATGTTTTGCAATATCGAGTTGTCAAAACCGCCGCTTGCCTGCCGTTTTGCATGTTTGCCTGCGGGGGGCAGGGCGGTTTCGGGGCTGAAAAAGAGGGATGCGCTGCACCGTTCTTTATCTTTAGTCTGGAGATATATATCCTCAGTCTGGAGATCTGTGTCTTCAGGCTGAAGACGTGCATCTCCAGCGTGGAGATAGAGCTTTTGTCCCTCAGGCTGGATTTTTTATCCGACATGGACTGCAAATCCGTGTATGCGGCATACATGTTTCGTTATGTGTGGAAAAATAATTACCTTTGCCTCCCGAATTGGATTTTATTGTAAACGAACGTGGCAAGAAAGAAAAAAGAACTTCCTTTACTTGAGAAGGTGACGATAACAGATGTGGCCGCTGAAGGAAAAGCAGTGGCAAGGGTGAACGATTTGGTAGTGTTTGTGCCGTATGTGGTGCCGGGGGATGTGGTGGACTTGCAGGTGAAGCGCAAGAAAAACCATTATGCCGAGGCTGTGGCGGTGAAATTTCATGAACGCTCTGCCATGCGCGTCGAGCCGTTCTGCCAGCATTTCGGCGTTTGCGGGGGATGCAAGTGGCAGTGTCTGGCCTACAGCGAGCAGCTGAGGTACAAGCAGAAGCAGGTGTTCGACAACCTTACGCGCATAGGAAAGGTGGAGCTGCCTGAGTTCCGTCCGATTCTCGGTTCGGAAAAGACCTGCTTTTATCGCAACAAGCTTGAGTTTACTTTCTCCAACAAGCGCTGGCTGACGGAGGACGAAGTGAAGCAGGACGTGACGTACGACCAGATGAATGCGGTGGGATTCCATATCCCCGGAGCGTTTGACAAGGTGCTGGCCATTGAGAAATGCTGGCTTCAGGATGACATCTCCAACCAGATCCGCAATGCCATCCGCGACTATGCTTATGCGCACAACTTTTCTTTCTTCAATCTCCGCACGCAGGAAGGGATGCTGCGCAACATGATGGTGCGCACTTCTTCCACCGGCGAACTGATGGTGCTCCTGCAGTGCAAGATCACTTCCGACGGGGAGCTTGACCGGATGAAGGAGCTTTTGGACTACGTGGCCGGCAAATTCCCGCAGATCACCTCGCTTTTGTATGTGGTGAACAACAAGTGCAACGACACCTTCGGGGATCTTGAGGTGAATGTTTTCAAGGGAACCGACCACATCTTTGAAGTGATGGAAGGGCTGCGTTTCAAAATCGGACCGAAGTCGTTTTATCAGACCAATTCCGAGCAGGCGTATAATTTGTATAAGGTGGCGCGCGAGTTTGCCGGACTGACGGGGAATGAGCTGGTGTATGACCTGTATACCGGAACCGGAACCATCGCGAATTTCGTGTCGCGTCGGGCGCGCAAGGTTGTGGGCATCGAGTATGTGCCCGAAGCGATTGAAGATGCAAAGGTAAACTCGGCCATCAACGGCATTGAGAATACGCTTTTTTATGCGGGCGACATGAAGGATATCCTGACGCAGGAGTTTATCAGCGAACACGGGCGTCCGGATGTCATCATCACCGATCCGCCCCGCGCCGGGATGCACGGCGATGTGGTTGACGTGCTGCTGTTTGCCGAGCCGCAGCGCATTGTCTACGTAAGCTGCAATCCTGCCACACAGGCGCGCGACCTGCAGCTGCTCGACTGCAAATACCGTGTGGCTGCTGTCCAGCCGGTAGACATGTTTCCTCATACGCACCACGTTGAAAACGTTGTGCTTCTGGAAAAAAGATGATTCTTGGGTAAAAAAACAATCGATTCTGATATATGTTGAAGAAAAGCAAGGCGGGAGGACGTCCCAGGGCACGTGCCGCCGCAAAATATACGGTTTATAGTGTGACCGAACCGGATGAACTGATGTCGTTTCTCATGAAGAGCATGGCCGGAATCAGCCGCACGCGCGTAAAGTCGCTGCTGACGCACCGGGTGGTGCTGGTGGACAATAACATACAGACACAGTATAACTTTCCTCTGAAACCGGGCATGAAGGTCCAGATCAGCAGGGAAAAGCATAACCGCGAATTTCGAAATCCGATGCTCAAACTGCTTTATGAGGATGCCTATCTGATTGTTGTGGAGAAAAAGGAAGGGCTGCTTTCTGTTGCCACCGACCATCAGAAGGAGCGCACGGCGCAGCATATCCTTAATGAATACGTGAAGCGTGAGAACCGGAACAACCGTGTCTTTGTGGTGCACCGGCTGGACCGGGAAACGTCGGGTATCATGATGTATGCCAAGGATGAAAAGACCCAGCATACGTTGCGCGACAACTGGCACGACATTGTGACCGACCGCAGGTATGTGGCTGTGGTGTCGGGTGAGATGGAAAAGGACCAAGGCTCTGTAGAGTCCTGGCTGACCGACCGCAAGCTGTATGTAAGTTCGTCGGACTATGACGACGGAGGAAAGTATGCGCTGACTCATTACAAGACCATCAAGCGCGCCAACGGCTATTCGCTGGTGGAGCTCCAGCTTGAAACGGGGCGCAAGAATCAGATCCGCGTGCATATGCAGTCGCTCGGGCATCCGGTTGTGGGAGATGAGCGTTACGGATGCCCGGTTGACCCGCTGGGCAGGATGGCTCTCCATGCCTTCAAGCTCTGCTTTCACCATCCGGTGACCGGAGAGCTGATGGCGTTTGAAACGCCTTATCCTTCTCCGTTCAAGAATCTGGTCATGAAGAACAGGCAGATGTAGGCTTTTGGATTGGAATGTCAATTTTCAGCAGACTATGATTAAGAATATACTTTTTGACTTCGGGGGCGTGATTGCCCCGATCGACAGGGAGAAAGCTGTAGAAGCGTTTGTGCGTCTGGGACTGGCCGACGCTGACCAGCGTTTGGACAAGTATCACCAGACGGGGATATTTCAGGAGCTTGAAGAGGGTGCTATTGACGCCCAGACCTTTCAGGACAAGTTGGGCGTGCTTTGCGGCCGCAAGCTGGAGTGGGAAGAAACGCGGCAGGCATGGCTCGGCTTTTTTACGGGGGTGGACGAGGCGATGCTGGAATGCCTGGAAGAGCTCCGCAGGAGGTACAGGCTGTATGTGCTCAGCAACACGAATCCCTATGTGATGGACTGGGCGTGCAGCGAGGGGTTTTCTCCCCGCCGCAAGCCCTTGAACGCATATTTCGACAAGCTCTATCTGTCGTATCAGCTGGGAGTGCTCAAGCCCGACGAGCGGATTTTCAGAATGGTGGTTGAAGACAGCGGAATAGTGCCCTCAGAAACGCTTTTCGTAGACGACGGGGCATCCAACATCGCTGCCGGACATAAGGCTGGATTCGTTACGTATCAGCCGGAGAATGGCGAGGACTGGCGCGATGCGCTTCAGACACTGCTTAAAGACTGAGCGTCTGTCCGGCCCTAAAGGGAAAGCCCTAACAGGTTTAGGGATTTTCCCCTTTAATCTTAGGAATTATCTTTTTCTGCTTTCATAGGGTTTCCTTACCTTTGTGCTATAGAAAAAACCAAAGGAGGAAACATTATGAAAACATCAGTTCGAAAACTCTATTATATAGCGGCTTTGGCTGCGCTTGTGATTTTGCTCCCGTCGTGTGAAGTGGACTTCTCGATCGGCAACAATACGCTTGACTACCGTGAGAATACGGAATATCTTTGCAGTTTTGTGTGGGTGGACGAATGGTCGGATTCCGACGGTTTCCACAGGCAGGAAATCACTTTCTATCCGGACAATACGGGCGAGGACTATGTCCGCATCCAATACCGTGACGGATATGTGCAGGAATCCCGTTATGTATTCACGTGGGACTGGTATGATGCTTTCTATACAAGTATCCGCATGCACTATGGGGGAGGCGACTATTCGTATATGGACAATATGCAGATGTATGACGGACGTCTGGACTGCCTGCTGGACGGTTATCCGGTTACTTTTTTCGGGTATTGATTGAACAAAACAGGAATTTGCTTTGTTTATATTTATTCAAGGCGTGTGAATAAGTGTATTTTCAATAGGTTTTATAGATAATTTTAGTTTCCGTAAGACAGCCGGTTTGTGAATTGCCGGCTGATCTTGTTTTAAATGGTGCGGGTCTTTGTCTGACAGTTCTGAAAAGATTCGCCCTTATGCAAAACACCCCGCCACTCTTTTTAAGGCAATCGGTTGCTTTAACAGGGGTGACGGGGTGCTTTTTTGTCTTTGCGGTTATTCTTTCGGTTTCAGCCAGCGGTCAAGCCAGTTGAAGAAGGTGCGCTGCCAGAGCACGCCGTTCTGCGGCTGGAGGACCCAGTGGTTTTCATCGGGGAAAATCAGCAGTTCGGCAGGTATGCCGCGCATCTTGGCTGCATCGAAGGCTGCCATCGCCTGGTTTGCAAGGATACGGTAGTCTTTTTCGCCGTGGATGCAGAGAATCGGGGTATCCCATTTGTCTACGAAGCGGTGGGGAGAGTTGGCAAAAGTGCGTTGGGCTGTGGCGTTGTTCTTGTCCCAGAATGCTCCGCCCATATCCCAGTTGGCAAACCATTTCTCTTCCGTTTCCAGATACTGCATTTCCATGTTGAAAATGCCGTCGTGGGCTATGAAAGCCTTGAAGCGTTTGTTGTGGTGTCCGGCCAGCCAGTATACGGAAAATCCACCGAAGCTGGCGCCTACGCATCCCAGATGGTCTTTGTCGACGAACGGCTCTTTCGCTACTTCATCGATGGCGGTCAGGTAGTCCCTCATGCACTGGCCTCCGTAATCTCCGCTGATGGCTTCATTCCATTCCACGCCGAATCCCGGCATACCGCGCCGGCAGGGAGCTACAATGATGTAGTCGTTCGCTGCCATAATCTGGAAATTCCAGCGGTAGCTCCAGAACTGTCCCAGCGGACTTTGCGGACCGCCCTCACAATAGAGCAGGGTGGGGTACTTCTTTTGTGGGTCGAACTGCGGCGGATAAATTACCCATGTCAGCATGTCTTTTCCGTCGGTGGTTTTTATCCAGCGTTCTTCCACACGGCCCATTTCCAGCTTGTCGTAGATATGCTTGTTTTCGTTTGTAAGCTGTGTTGTTTTTGCAAAATTGCCGTCAAACTCTACCGGAACCGAATAGATTTCGTCTGCCTGGCTCATCGAGTGGCGTGTGGCAATCAGTCTGTCGCCGCTCAAGCTGATGCTTCCATAGTCATGCAGTCCCTCCGTAATTTTGACCGGTGCCTTGCTGTCTTTCCAGTCATTCAGTCCCAGGCGGTAAATCTGCTCTGTTCCGTGCCATGTGCCGGTCAGATAGAAACCGTCTGAAGCAGGAGTCCATACATAAGTGTCAACATTGGTTTCAAATGCACTTGCAGCATTGAATTTTTCTTTCTTCTCCAAGTCAAGGACATACAGGCGGTTCAGGTCGCTTTCATAACCGTCGTGTTCCATGCTCTGCCATGCGATGAACTTTCCGTCGGGCGAGAACTGCGGATTGATGTCGTAGCCTTCGTTCTTGTCGTCTTTCTTCTGGGGATTCGCGGTATAATCTTTGCAGAGATTCTCGGTCTTGCCGGACGCCACATCATACAGATAGATGTCGCTGTCGGTAGAAACGGCGTATGCCAGTCCTGTCTTCTTGCGGCAGGTATAGGCTATCTTGTCCGAAGCCGGACTCCATGCAAGCTGTTCTACTCCCCCGAAAGGTTTCATTGGCGATTCATAAGGCTCGTCTTTCAGGATGTCGGTCGCTTCGCCCACCTTGTTTCCGTCAAACGGGGCTATAAACGGGTGGGGAATGCTTTCTACCCATTCGTCCCAATGCTTGTACATCAGGTCGTCAATTATTTTTCCGCTTGCCTTGTCAAGGTCGGGATAAATGTCAGCGGTGCGCTTCCCGTATTTCACTTGCGATACGAAAAGGACTTTTGACTCGTCCGGTGAGAACTTGAATCCGTCCACATTGCCTTCTATTTCCGACAATTGTTTGCGTTCCGTTCCGTCCGGATTCATTTCCCAGATTTGTCCTTTGCTGAGAAAAGCCAGCTTGCTTCCCTTTTTTATCCAGACCGGTTCGCTTTCGCTTGCTGCCGAAGACGTGAGGAGTTTGTTGTCTGAGCCGTCAGCGTTCATTACATAGATGACCGTATGTCCCTTGTTTTCTTTTACGCTGTAGTAAGAAACGGTGTAGGCAATCTGTTTGCCGTCGGGCGAAACGCTTGAAGAGCCGATGCGTCCCATCGCCCAAAGTATTTCCGGAGTCATCCTTCCGTTGTCTGCTGTGATTTCCTGCCTCCCGATGATCGGCCCTTCGTCCGTCGTTTTGTCGGGAGCGGTACACGATGAAGTCGCCAGTGCGATGGCGGCTGTCATGGTCATAAGATCTGTTTTTTTCATGATAGTTTGTTCTATTGTGATTTGTTTTTCGTCTTTAGTTGGCAAATTTACATAAAAACGTATGAAAGGCAGCAATCCAGGCCGGCAAATAATATGCGGTCAAATAAAAATAGCCCTGCTTTGTGGGGCAGGGCTATCGTTTTGGTGCGCTTTATTGTGAAATCAGTTTTTCTTATTATGATTCTGCGTCTGCTTCATCCGTTCCATGCGTTCTTTCTGCAGGCGTTCCTGTTCTTTCTGCAGCGCTTCGAGCTTGGCCATCAAACCGCTTGGCTTTTGCTGAGAAGGCTCCCGCTTGTTGGCTTCCAGCTGTGCGAGCAGCTTCTTCTCGTCAGTCATTTTGCGCATGATCCACATGATGAGGATGCTCATCAGTCCCGAGATAAAGTAGTAGTAGCTCAATCCCGACGCATAGTCGTTGAAGATGAAGAAGAACATCAGCGGCATGATATACATCATCCATTTCATGGCAGCCATCTGCGGATTGTTGCCCATGTCCTGCTGGCGCATCATCACAATCTGGTTGATAACCGTGGTGGCACTGAAAAGCAGGCAGAACAGGCTCAAGTGATTGCCGAGCAAGGGAATGTGCATGTTCCAGCTGATCAGGTCGTCGTAGGCCGAAAGGTCGTTTGCCCAAAGGAAACTTTGCTGGCGGAATTCGATCGCGTTCGGCACGAAGAAGAACAGCGCCATGTAGACCGGAGTCTGCAGCAGCATCGGCAGACAGCCTCCCATCGGACTCACATTGTATTCGCGGTAAAGGGCCATCGTTTCCTGCTGTTTCTTCAGCGCGTCTTCCGGATTGGGATATTTTGCACTGATTTTATCTACATAAGGCTTCAGCGCACGCATCTTTGCCGACGAGATGAACGACTTCCATGTGGTGGGAAGCACGAGGATTTTTACGATGATCGTCATGAACAGAATTACAATGCCCATGCTCAATCCCAGTCCCGACAGCCAGTCGAACAGATTGATGGTGAACCACCTGTTGATGAGGCGAATGATCGGCCATCCCAAATATACCAGATCTTCCAGTTCCTGATCTTTGTTCGAGAAGCTCAGGTCGTTGCTTGCCAGCAGCGTCTTGAAATGATTCGGTCCGAAATAGAACTGCAGCCGTGTCGGTTTTGCACCGGTCGGATCGAAAGGAGTAGACATTTCTGCTCTGTAGTCTTTCATGTATCCGCTTCCCTGCACTTCCAGCTTTGAATCGAGCGAGGCGTTCATGAAGCACTGTTCAGCCATGAATACGCATGAAAAGTACTGGTTCTTGAACGCTACCCAGTCGAGCGCTTCGGGAATATCCTTTTTCTCGTCGCTTGTTTCGCTCAGGTAATCGAAGCTTTCGCCCACAGGCTTGTAGGTGAGCGAAGTATACCGCTGTTCAAAGTTGAATCCCTTTTCCATCTGGCGTGCCCGTTGCTTCCAGTCGATGCCCATGCTGTTTGTCGTCGAGTGGAAAAAGTTCTGCATGCCTGTGGCCTGTATGGTCAGGTCTACCATATAAGAATGCGGCAGCAGTTTGTAGTTGAGATCCAGATGTCCTCCGTTTGATACGTTCAGCCTCATGGTGACCGTACTGTCAGTTTGGTTTACGGTTTCAAAATACAGGCGGCTGCTGTTCATGTTTTCAGCTTTTCCGTCGAAGCTGAAGTTCATGGCAGCGTCATTTCCGTCAAACAGAACCAGCGGCTGGTGCTCCTGGTCGTTGTATTCTTTCAGCATGGCCGAACAAACCCGTCCGCCTTTGTTCGTGAACTGCAGCTTGATGAATTCGTTTTCAAGGGTAGTTCGTTTTTCTTCGCCCTTGGTTGCTTCAAAAAACAAAGATGTTGTATCATTCAACGCTGCTTCTTCGGCCAATGCCGCCTGCTTTTGGGCCTGTATCTCCTTATCCCGGATTACTTGCTGGATAGAATCTTGATAGTGCTGAGCTTGCGCTCTTTCTTCCTGACTGGGGCGGTTGTAGATTCCAAATCCAACAATCACCACTCCGATCAGCACAAATCCCACTAACGTGTTTTTGTCCATTTTTATCTAATTGTATTCGGTTTCTTATATTTATTTGTCGATAGCCGCCTTGACGAACGACAGGAAAAGCGGATGCGGTTTCAGCACCGTGCTGCTGTATTCCGGATGGAACTGTGTGCCGATATACCATTTCAATGTGGGTATTTCGATGATTTCCACAAGGTCTGATTCCGGATTGATGCCCACGCATTTCATGCCAGCCTTTTCAAATTCAGCCTTATAGTCGTTGTTGAATTCGTAGCGGTGGCGGTGGCGTTCCTGTATGTGTTCGGTCTTGTAAGCCTGGAATGTCTTTGAGTTCTGGTCGACCACGCATTCGTATGCACCCAGACGCATGGTTCCGCCCATGTTGGTGATTGACTTCTGCTCCTCCATAATGTCAATGACGTTATGCGGAGTCTTTTCGTCCATTTCGCGGCTGTTGGCATCGGCGTATCCCAGCACATTGCGCGCAAATTCGATGGCCATGCATTGCATGCCGAGGCAGATGCCGAATGTCGGCACGTTGTGTGTGCGGCAGTATTTGGCAGCGATGAACTTTCCTTCGATTCCTCTTTGGCCGAAGCCCGGGCAGATGATGATTCCGTCCATGTCTTTAAGCTGTTCTTCCACGTTTCCTTCAGTCAGCTTCTCGCTGTTGATGAAATGGATATCAGCCTTGTGGTCATTGTAGGTTGCAGCTTGCGACAATGCTTCGAGGATGGATTTGTATGCGTCCTGCAAGTCGTATTTTCCTACCAGTCCGATTTTCACCACTTCCGTAGCGCTGTGCCGGCGGTTCAGGAATTCTCTCCACGGTCCCAGTGTAGGCGTTTCGCCTACAGGCAAGCCCATCTTTTCAAGAATCGTCACGTCCAGCTTCTGTTCCTGCATCCGCAGAGGCACTTCATAAATCGTCGGCATATCCATCGACTGTACTACTGCGTCTTCGTCTACGTTGCAGAACAGTGCTACTTTTTTGCGGAGTGTGGCGCTGAGCTCATGTTCGGTGCGCAGTACAAGGATGTCGGGCTGGATGCCTACCGACTGCAGTTCTTTAACCGAATGCTGTGTAGGCTTTGTTTTCAGTTCGCCTGCTGCAGCCAGATAAGGCACGTAGGTGAGATGCACGCACAATGCGTTGCGTCCCAGTTCACGCTTTAGCTGACGGATGCTTTCAAGATAGGGAAGCGATTCGATGTCGCCTACCGTACCTCCGATTTCTGTAATTACGAAGTCGAATTTGTACTTGTTTCCCAAGAGCTTCACATTACGCTTGATTTCGTCTGTGATGTGAGGGATGATCTGGATGGTTTTTCCCAAATAGTCACCGCGGCGCTCTTTGTCGATCACACTCTTGTAGATGCGGCCTGTGGTGATGTTGTTGGCTTTTGTCGTCTGTATGCCCAGGAAGCGTTCATAGTGTCCCAAGTCAAGATCGGCCTCATGTCCGTCTACTGTCACATAGCATTCGCCGTGCTCGTAGGGATTCAGAGTTCCCGGGTCGATGTTGATGTACGGGTCGAACTTTTGGATGGTTACGCTGTAGCCTCTTGCTTGCAGCAACTTACCGATTGATGAAGAGATGATGCCTTTGCCCAATGATGAGGCAACGCCACCTGTTACGAAAATGTACTTTGTTTCTGCCACAATATGAATAGTTTAAAATTTTAATCAGCAATAAAACTGTTTTCTATAAAGATGCAAAATTAGAAAAAAAAGCCGAACCCGCAAAGGCTATTGCGTGTAAAACCTTTTTTTGTTGCATATAACGGCTGCTTTTTGTAGATTTGCCGAAATTTAATAGGCAAGTAGAAAATGAAGAAGATGGGATTGGTGGCTGTGTTTCTGGCAATGGCACTGTGTGCGCTTGCTCAGACGGCCAAGGTGTCCGGACTGGAGTCCGTGGCAGATACGGCGGTTGTCGTGATTCCTGACTCTGTGGTAGTTCAGGTTCTCGACTCTCTTTCGGCTGTTTCAGCGGCCGACAGTGCAAAGTTGTCGGTTCGCAGAGTGACAGAACAGAAAGAGCAGCCTTCGCCGCAGCTGCTGGCTTTCAACAGGACGGTGAGAGATTTTCGCAAGAGATACGATGAAATGCTTGAACGGTGGGATGACATATACCTTATTATAAGGGGGATTCCTGTGAAATCTGACTATTACAAACTTTCGATGCCTGCAACTTATTATCATGCGGCGATAGAGCAGGCCTGCAATATTGACGGATGGAAGCCTCGGATTCCTTTTCTGAAGGATGATTCTGTAGCAGTGCGGCCGTTTCCGCTGAAGGATCTCCGCCGTTCGGAGAAGATCGACCGTTACATTAACCGGCAGCTGCTTTCGTTTTATCTTGAATATCCGAATCTGGTGAAACAGAACGAGGCTAATCTGGTCGGATTGAAGCCCTTGCAGGGAGAAAAGTTTGTGAAGGACGAAACCAAGAAGTCTATCCTGCAGGTTTTGCAGATACCTGGCCGTCCGCGGGAAGTGGTTCAGAAAGACCTGCTTGTGTTCAAGCCGAACTTCTGGACATTGACGGGCAACGGCTATTTGCAGTTTTCGCAGAACTATATTTCCGACAACTGGTATAAGGGAGGCGAAAGCACGAAGTCGTTCCTTTCCGGACTGACCTTGCAGGCAAATTATGATGACCGCCAGAAAATACAGTTCGAAAACAAACTGGAATGGAAACTGGGCTTTATTACCGCTCCTTCTGATACCTTGCATAGCTATAAGCCTAACAATGATATGTTCCGCCTGAGTTCTAAACTGGGTATTAAGGCTGTCAACTCGTGGTATTATACGCTTTCGGCCGAGTTCAAGACTCAGTTTTTCTCGAACTATGAAACCAATACCGAAAATCTGGTGTCTGCTTTCTTTTCTCCGGCTGAGTTGAACGTCGGTCTTGGTATGGACTATAAATATATAAAGGATGGGGTCTGCAACCTGTCCGTACTGATCAATCCGTTAAACTATACGCTGTATAGTGTGTCAAGCGATAGGGTAGATCCGACCAAGTTCAATGTAAAGGAAGGGCACAAGCACGAGAGTGTCTGGGGTTCTCGTCTGGAATCTACATTGAAGTGGCAGATCATTTCTGTTCTGCTGTGGGAGTCCCGGCTTTCATACACTACGAACTACGAAAAAGTCCTGGCTGAATGGGAGAATACATTCACCTTTACCATCAACCAGTACTTGTCGACTAAACTGTTCATTCACGGCCGTTTCGACGATGGAGTGACGCGTGAATCGAATGACAGTTACTTCCAGTTGCAGGAACTTTTAAGTTTCGGCTTGAGCTATACGTGGTAAGAAGGCTTGTCACATGCTGCAGAAGAAGGAAATCAGCAGCGGCACGCTTATTTCCAGGATGATTCCGTGCAGGATGGCAAGCGGAACCATGTTCTTTCCTGAATAGCGGTTTACCATCGGCAGCATTACATCCATCGAGTTGATTCCTGCTGCCGAGATGGGAGCGAGTTTTCCGAACATTCGGGTGAACAGGGGTGCTCCTATGAGCGAAATCATTTCGCGGATGATGTTTGCCAGCAGGGCCAGCGTTCCCAGTTCGGTTGCTATCTGTATGCCGGCCGAAGCCTGTTTTATTTCTGTAATCAGCACTGAGGACAGTGAATAATAAGCAAATCCGCTTCCTACAGCCATGCAGTCCGCTGTTCTCCATTGGCTGATGGCAAAGCTGGCGAGGAAGGAGAAAAGCAGCGTTCCGGCAATGGTGGACAGCGGCAATATCAGCATTCGGGGAGAGAGAAAACGGATCATGTCTTTCAGGTCTTTGTTCGAACCGATGCTGATTCCCACCTGGAAAATAAGTATGTAAAGAATGATAATCGAGGTGTTTCCCTTGAACCAGTCTTCCGGAATCAGGCGGTTAAGCCCTGTCAGACCTCCGGCGATGAATACGCAAAGTATAATCAGACTATTTTTCATCTTTACCTCCTTTCCTGAAAATCAGACGGTATGCCAGGTATGAGGCGCAAAGGCTTCCGGCTGTTCCTAATATGGCCAGCAAAGCTGCCTGATATCCGAACTTGTCGAGATTGCTTATCAGTTCGTCGTTGGATCCGATGGTAACTCCGAATGTAAAAAGCATACAGAAGATTGTGAGTGAAATTGTCTTTTCCACTTTGTGAAGCAGTTCGACACGGCGGAAAATATAGCCTGTGCCGATGCCGATGAATAATAAAATCAATACGTAAAACATGGCTTTTCAGTTTAGCAAAAAGAACCCTGTCCTTTGGCCTTTTCACAGCAAAGGGCATGGCAATTTTTGCCGGTTCATAAAAAATAATCACTTTAAATACGGGGGTTGCTGCGGATTATTTTAGATGAAGCCGGTGAACCAGTGTGCGACAAACCTGCGGTGTACCGCGCACCGCTGTACACACTCGTTCAGTTTGTATGTGTTGCTAAAACTCATTGCCATTTTTCGATTTCGGGCCGCAAAGATAGATAATTTTCTTGAAACGATGAATTAATATGCGATTTTTATTTAGAAAAGGCGGTAAAAACTGTCTGGAAGGCATTTGGAACGGTTTCAGAAGCTTCCTGATGTTCAAATATTCTTAAATTCGCCGGCTTCAGGTCGGTAATGTTTTGTAAGTTGTATATTTGTTGCAGGGTAAACGTAAAAAACAGCTTTCGCAATAAAAGGCTGCGTATCCCAAAAACAGGATGGAATGGCTTTTTGGAGTTATTTATAGCATATTTTTCCTGAAGGTTAAACATCCTTGGTATCGCTTTGTTGTACATATTACATATATTATTTAATATAAATTGCTTATGAAAACTTTACATGAGGTCGGAACGTTGGGCGGATGGATGAATGATGTGCTTATATCATGGGGAATCCCATCCGAATATGCCAATATGTTTGACGAATTTGTGGTGGCCGCACTCATTATTCTGTTGGCCGTGGGTCTGAATTATTTTTTTCAAGCCATTGTGGTAGGAGGCATCAAACGATACGCACGCCGTTTTCCTTACCGGTGGAATACTTTGCTGGTGAAGCGTAAGGTTGTGCATCATTTGCTGCATGTGGTGCCCGGCGTATTGATTTATCTGCTTTTGCCTTTAGCTTTTGTCAAAGGCAAAGACATGATGGTGTTTTCGCAGCGCATTTGTGCTGTCTATATCATTGTAGCTATCCTGCTTACGCTGAATGCCATGCTGCTGGTGATGCTTGACATTTACAATTCGAAGGAAATCCGTAAGAATCATCCTATTCGCGGACTTGTGCAGGTGTGTCAGGTGGTGCTGTTCTTTCTTGGAGGCATACTGATTGTGGCTACACTGATCAACAAGTCACCGATAACGCTCTTTGCCGGTTTGGGTGCTGCGGCCACGGTGCTGATGCTGGTCTTTAAAGACAGCATTTTAGGATTTGTGTCAGGAGTGCAGCTTTCGGCAAACGACATGCTGCGCATAGGCGACTGGGTGACATTGCCTAACGGAATGGCCGACGGAATCGTGCAGGAAATCACATTGAATACCGTAAAGATCCAGAATTGGGATAACACCATTACCACCATTCCTCCGTATACAATGGTAAACAGTACATTTCAGAACTGGCGGGGAATGCAGGAAAGCGGCGGCCGTCGGGTAGACAAGCGTATCTGGCTGGATCTGGATACGATACGTTTCTCTACACCGGAAGAACTGGAGCGTATTCGTAAAGAAGTTCCCCTGATGTCTGATTATGTTCCTGCCGAAGGAGAAATGCCGACCAATTCGCAGTTGTACCGTGAATACATCGAACGCTATCTGATGAGTTTGCCGGTAGTGAACCAGGATTTAGATCTGATCATTGCCCAGAAGGAACCTACAGAGCGCGGCCTGCCCATACGGGTGTATTTCTTTTCACGTGTCAAGGCTTGGAAACAATACGAACATATCCAGTCGGACATCTTCGATCATCTGCTGGGTATGGCACCCCGTTTCAGTCTGAAGCTTTATCAAGGAATCTGATGCGTGTTTTACATGCATCAAAATCTGCCAGCTATTGCTCTGCTTCAGTTTGCGAATTGTTTCCGAAGATGTTTTTCTGTTTCTGTGAGGATTGTCGTGATGAAGAGAAACAGACCGGAAACAAACGCAAAGGAAAGCAGAGCGTATAACTTGGCAGGTAAAATGAAAAAGGTCTAAAAAATAATCTGTTTGTTTTCCCCGGCTTTTAAGCGGATTGTCTTTTTATGGCCTTTGTAACTTATCGTCATTTTGCGGTCTGTCTTTGATCGGAAAGTGGCAGAACGTAAGGTCCCTTCCTTCCAGACCATATCTGTTTCAATTCCCGGCCGTGCACACAGTCCTTTCACTTCTCCGTCTTTCCATTGGGGCGGTAAGGCCGGAAGCAACTGTATTTCTTTCAGGTGGCTTTGGATCAGCATTTCTGCAATGCCGGCTGTACCTCCAAAGTTTCCGTCTATCTGGAAAGGCGGATGCAGGTTAAACAGGTTGTCCGCTGTGTTCTTCTGGAGCAGGAGATTTACATTCTTTCCGGCTTCTTCACCGTCCAGCAGACGCGCATAGAAGTTGATCATCCAGGCACGGCTCCATCCGGTGTATGATCCGTTGCGGTTCGCTTCGTTTTCATTGTAGTATCGGCGACGTTCAATGGTTTTCCGGGCGGCTTCGAACAACTGTTTGTTCGTTGGAGTGATTTGCGTGCCGGGATATAGTCCGAACAGATGCGAGATGTGGCGGTGTCCGGGCTCTGCTTCTTCATAGTCCTCTATCCATTCCTGGATTGTTCCGTAACGGGTGCTTATCCGGATGGGAGGAAGTTGTTTTCTGACTGCTTCCAGCCGGCGGTTGAAGGACATGTCGCTTGGTACGATTCTTCCCGCTTCAAGGCAGGCATCAAACAGTTCATGGATGATTTCGATATCCATTGTCGCGCCATAGGTCAGATTATAATTCTTCCCGTTCAGCCGATAATGATTCTCCGGCGAGTTGGAAGGAGCAGTCACCCAATGTCCTTTTTTGTCTTTCACCAGGAAATGGAGCAGGAACTCGGCAGCTTCAGCCATGCAGGGATAAGCCTCTTCACACAGATACTTCTTGTCTTCCGTAAAGCGGTAGTGTTCCCATAGATGCAGAGCCAGCCATGCGCCTGCTATGGGGAAAGTTCCCCAACCCACTCCGTCACTGATGGACGTGTGTCCGTAAGGGTCGGTCAGGTGGTTCAGGGTCCATCCTTTTGAGTTGAAGGTTTTTCGGGCGGTGACACGGCCTGGCTTCCTCAACGCATTGATAAAACGGGAGAACGGCAGTACCGTTTCCGGCAGATTGCATACTTCTGCCGGCCAATAATTCATCTGTATGTTGATGTTGGTATGGAAGTCCGAGCTCCAGACTGGGTAAATGTCCTGGTTCCAGATGCCTTGCAGATTGGCAGGCAAGATTCCCGGACTGCGTGAAGAGTTCATCAGCAGGTAACGTCCGTATTGGAAATAGGTGACAATAAGCGGCAGATCCGTTTCACCTTTTTTTACCCGTGCCAGCCGTTGGTCGATGGGTAAGTCCGGGGCTTCTCCCAGATGGAAAGACACGCGGTTGAAAAGCGAGGCATGCTCTTCCATATGCCGTTTGCGGATGGTGTCATAACATTTTTCGTCTATAGCTTCCAGCAAATCCTTGCAGCGCTGCATCGGATCGATGGATGAGTCAAAATCCAGTTTGCTGAAGTTGTAGTCGGTAGCGGCGGTGAAATAGAACACGGCTTCATCTGCCCCTTCCACGTAAAAGGCATTTGAGCGTACTGTCATTTTCCCTCCTTTGTGTTTGCCCCGAACCAGTCCGGCAAAGCGTTCGTGCAGTCCGGGAGCACACATGTCTTCTTCCGGCAGGTCAAACACTTGCCCTTCGATAGCCAGGGTGTTTTTATCCAGCGGGTATGCTGTGGCATCCTGCTGCCGGGTATATTGCAGGCGGAAAGTCAGTGCTCCCGGCTGGTCGGCCCTGATGCGCAAGGCCAGTACATCGTCCGGAGCAGAAACAAAGAGTTCGCGTGTATATGTAACGTTTCCGATGCGGTAAGACACACATGCCAGTCCGTTTTCCATATCCAGTTCACGGCGATAGCTACTGCCTTTGACCGATGGAGTGTGAGGTCCCCAAAAGTCAAGAAGCAGATTGCCGAACGTCTGATAAGGCCGGATGCGCATGGGATTGCTTTTCAGGCTTCTTTCTGAAAGTTCTTTGGCCTTGTCGATCTGCCCTTCCAGCAGGAGGCGTTGGATTTCGGGCAGGGTAGAAGAAGCGTCTGCATTGCTTTCTACAGGCATACCGCCCCACAGGCTTTCTTCATTCAGTTGGATATTCTCCGATTTTATTCCACCGTAAATCATGGCTCCCATCCGTCCGTTTCCTACAGGAAGAGCTTCTGTCCATTTGGAGGCCGGATGGTCATACCAAAGTACGTGGTCCGGATTTTTGGCACTTGCAACAGGCAATACAGCCAGCATTGCTCCCAGAGTCACTGCCAGTTTCAGGCGGCAGCGGCTTTTTGATGTGATGAACTGATTTTTCATGCTTATTTTTTCAGGTATGTTCATTCTGTATCGTTTAATCTCCATCAATGGGTCAGGACACGACAGAGAAAGTTCCTTTCAAACGGATATCCTGGTAAGAGCGGCCTATTTTTACCGAAAACTTTCCAGGCTCTACCACATACTTCATTTCTGCATTCCACAAGCCTAGTTGGTTGTAAGGTACGGTGAAAGTTATGTTTTTTTCTTCTCCAGGTTGCAGAGCAATCTTATCAAATCCTTTCAGCATGGCTATGGGAGTGACTATGCTTGACACTTCATCGCCGATGAAGAGCATCGGCACTTCTTTGCCTTCCCTTTCTCCGGTATTTTTCACGCAGAAGGAAATCTTCACATCCTGTCCGGCGGTTACCAGCGTATCCATCTTCAGATCCGAGTATTCAAAGTTCGTATAGCTTAATCCATGTCCGAAGCAATAAGCCGGGCGGTCGTCGGCACGCGAAGAACCCAAGCCATAGCCGGTGGTATAGCGGGTGTCGTTCTGATAATAGTACATTGGAATTTGTCCGGCATGCTGAGGTATGGTGACAGGCAGCTTGCCTGACGGGTTAACCTTGCCGAACAGCACTTCGGCCACGGCCTGTCCGCCATACATGCCCGGTTCCCAGGCATCCACAATGGCCGGAACATGACGGGTAGTCCATTCGTTGTTCAGCGGTTTCCCATTGACAATGACAACCACTGTCGGAATTCCGGTGCGGCTGACAGCCTGTATCAGTTCTTCCTGCCGTCCGTAGAAATCAACGGACGGTCTGTCAGCGGATTCTCCGTATGTGCGGAGTCCCCAGTCAGAGCGCAAGCCGTATCCTCCCACCGCTATGACGGCCAGGTCACAGGTGCGTGCTTTTCGGACAGCGTCAGCGATGCTGTAGTCTGAAATCTCGCCGCCTTCTTCCAGTATGCGCGCTTGTGTTACCGGGTCGGTCGTATCTGTTTTGTCCTTAGATGCTTTTCCACGGATGCGTCCGCTGTTGCTGTAAATCACTTCGGCCTTTCCTTCTGTTTCCTGGCGTACTCCCTCCAAAATGGTAGTCACCATTTCTTCCGGCTGAGGGTTTGCCCAGTCACCCAAAATAGCCTGGTTGTCAGCATTGGGTCCGGTCACCAGAATCCGTCTGTATTTTTTCATGTCAAGTGGCAGGAGGTTGCCTTCGTTTTTCAGCAGTACGATGTTTTCTCTTGCTCCCTCCAAAGCCAGTGTCCGATGATCTTCTGGTGCACAAACCTCTTTGGCCGGGTCTGCATAGCGGTTCTCAAAAAGCCCCAGTTCAAATTTGACACGCAATATACGGCGCACCGCATCGTCTATCCGCTGTTCGGGTATTTTTCCTTCTTTCACCAGTTCTTCCAGCCAGGGACGCATCAGTCGGGTGCTGTCCCCTCCATAATACATGTGCATGTCCAGTCCGGCATCGAAAGCTTGTCTTACGGCATCTTTCTGGTCGGCTGCTACATGGTGGATTTTCATCAGGTTTTCCACGTCGCCCATATCGCTGATATAAAATCCGTCGAATCCCAGTTCATCTTTCACTACATCCGTCAGCAGCCATTTTGAGCTGTGAGCCGGAATGCCGTCCACGTCGTTGTGCCCCGGCATGATGGTCATGCAGCCAGCTTCGACAGCGGCTTGGAAAGGAGGCAGGAAGTAGGAGCGCACCTCCCGCTCAGACAATTTGGCCGAAGCGTGGTTACATCCTCCTACGGAAGATCCTCCGCCCAGCAGGTGTTTTACGCTGACCGCTACACGATCCTGCGGTTTTTCCCAGTCTTGCAGACCGGACACGGCACAACGCACCATCTCGCTGGCCAGATAAGGGTCTTCTCCATACGTTTCTCCGGTCCGTCCCCAGCGGGCATCATGTACGATGTCCACGCAGGGTGCGAATGTCCATTGATTTCCGGTTGAACGGATTTCAGAAGCCGATGCCGCGTACATCGCTTTCACCAAGTCGCGGTTGAAGGTTGCAGCCATACTGATTGCGGACGGAAAAACCGTTTTCCCTGACAAGACCCCGTAGCCGTGCGCGGCGTCCACGCCTATCAGATAAGGTATCTTCAGCCGCGTCTGTTCAGACAGTTGCTGTATTTCGTTCATCACGTCCGGTTTGCCTTCGCCTATCCAGGCTCCATAGTCCAACTGTCCCAGCTCCTTTATTTTCTCTTTGTCCCAGACGGGCACCATGTCCATCTGACTTATTTTCTCTTCCAAGGTCATTTGCGAAAGCAATGCTTCCACCCGTTTTTCTGTAGGTTGCGCGGCGTCCATGTATACTGAGGTATCCGGTTCACCGTTGCCGGTGCAGCCGTACAGCATGCTTGCTGCAATGATAAGCAGCGGCCATTTGCTCTTTTTCATTGTTTGGTTTCTCATTATAAGGTTATTGATATGTTAATATATGTCTTTATCTTTTGCAGATTTCGTAAAGTGTTCCGGACTCTGTAGAAAACTCGATGATATTGCCGTTCATTGCAGTGGATACAGGCTTTCCGTTAAGTTTTACACTAACTTTGCTTCCTTGCCAGGGATTGCAGATCTTGCATGGGTTTCCTTGCTCACTGTATATTTTCAGACCGGACACTTCCTGTCCGTCGTAATCGGCTGATACGATGAAGGCACCTTTGGCCCGAAGCCGTACAAAGCGTGCAGGTTTCTTTATCCAGCATGGGTAAAGATAGAGAATGTCGTCTACGCTTTGCAGCATCATGGAGTTGATGGTTTCAATAACGGCGGCCTTTTCCGTACAATGATGTCCGTCTGTTATCAGGAAGTTTGTTCCTGCCGTCCGTGCAAGTTCTTTCAAACCTTCCATGAGGATTTCTGGCGGAAAACCTGTTCGTGCTCCCATGACAAAAGCACTTAGTCCTAATTCGTTCATTACGTGCGTGAATCCTTTCTGTGACACTCCGTAATAGTATATTGTATTCCGTGCCGTTTGGAGAAGGGCTGAATCGGAGCGTAGGTTTAATACTTCGCAAGGATATACAGGATGCATCTGAATCATATGAGCCGGATGATCCCAGCCGTTTTCGTTCTTTGCGAAGACAGGAAGCCCTTCATTCGGTTCTTTGGTGGGCATGATGGTTTTATAGGCCGGCAGATGGGTGAGTATGTCTTGCCATAAGGCTCTGCGGTCAGCATCCACTCCCAACAGTTTGCTGTATTTTAACAGCAGCGAGAAAGTTTGTTCCACAAAGCCCAAGTCAGAGGGAGGGTTTACGTCCCAGGAACCCTCATGTGCACCCGTCACAATCGTATAGCGGTAAGAGTTTCCATAAGTTTCTTTCTGCATGTAGTCTTCGTAAAAGTTGCCGCATTCAAGGATATAAGGATAAGCCCTGTTGCGCAGGAACTCTTTGTCACCGGTATATTCATAGTACCAGCTGAAAAGAGGAACGTTGAAAGGGGCGTTCATGGTTTGCGACCAATAGGCGCTGTACAGCTCGCCTGTGCCGAAAGCGCTTACTGGGAAAAGAATGCCTCTACAGGATTTTCCTTTCAGAGAGGGGTGCACCAGTCCCAATTCTTCGCGTGCACGCCGTTTTCCTTCCGACACCATCTTTTCGACAGATGCATAGTAGGGGAGAGCCAGATTGGCGCGGTTGGCAGAAAATACACTGTAGAAGGCGGCCTGGCTGTTGTAGTTCAGGTGGATATCTCCGCGATACATCATGTTGTCTTCCATATTCCACACGCCATACATGCCGCCACAGGCCGGTGAATGCTCATTGTAGGCAGAGGCCAGCAGATAGATGGAGGTAAGGTATTGGCGGTCAATCAGCGTATCGCCGGTTTCCACATACGAGCGGTTCCACATGTCTTTCCACCATTTTTTTCTGGCGGCATTCAACTTTTCCACTTTGCTCTTGTCCAGTGACGATAAGTAACGTCGGGCTGATTGCAGTTGTGCGTCGTTGTTTTTTCCTCCTCCGGATATCTTGTTCACAACATATACCGTTTGGGATGGCTGCAAAGTGAATGAAGAGCGGGTGCATGCGTCCGACAGGCGATGCACTTCGGCTTGTGCACCGATTATTTGTGTAGATATGCCGGCACGCGACACCCATCGCATATTGTCTGTCCGTGTGCTTCGGGTTACTTGGGCTATTTCTTCCTGTACATTGGCGGTGGTGGCATATTCGTTGGAAATGCTGTCGGCATAAGTGTCCACCTGTATGCGTACCGGAGCGGAGGCCGCAGTCCGCAGTTCTGTGACGATGACGTTGGAGTCTGCCGCTATCCAGCTGAGCATTTCGACCGGAGTGTCTGTCGCTGTTTTCATCTTCAGCTCTGCGGATAGCTGGTCCATCCGGTAGATGAATCCGGAAGAAGATACGGGTGCATCTGCGGTCATTCTTACTCCTCCTACAGGAAGTGCTTCAGGCTGCCGTTGCCATGGGTCATTGGTCCATGTGGCATGTTCGCCTGTCCATCCGTCTGTGATAAAATCCACTTTTGCTATTTTTAAAGTCTGGCTGTTGTCCGATGTAAAGGCAACCACTCCTACATCTCCGTTTCCCATGTAAGGTCCGAGAGGAGCATGGTTGCTTTTGATGGTTTCGTAGCCGAACGGTCGGTTCCATGTTGCTGTCAGCAGGCCCTTGTTCCGTGCAAAGAACAGAGAGTCTTCCTCCGGTGTGCATATTCCGTATGCTTTCTCTTTTGTGCTATTTGTAGAGCAGGAGCATAATATGCTGCATGCTATGAACAGCGTGAAATTTGTTCCTGGTAGTTTCATGTCTTTAGTTGGAAAAAATCCGATAAATAAAAGTATTGTTTTCTATGCTTTAGAATTTGTTCGACAATGTGACATTCAGCGTATTCTGCGCCTTCACTTCCAGTTCTTTTGTTTCGTATCCTTTTTTATTGAAAACCAGCGTGCCGGCAGAAGTCGCCCGAATAGTGTATTCTCCTTTTTCGTTGGTCGATACACTTCCTTTCTCTCCCTTCACACTAACCTGCACATTGTCCAGTGCTTTCGCCTGCACGTCCCTCACGATTCCCCTGACTGTCATACTCTTGCCCTTTGCTGTCGGAGTCACTTCGGCCTGTGGCAGAGCTTTCTTTTCCATCTTGTCCTGCTTTTCGCCTACATGGAGCGTTTTCTTGAAGAAAATGTTGTCGGAAGCAGTTCCGATCATAAATTCAAAATCCCCGGGCTCTACCGCATACTGCATGTTTTTGTCATACAGTCCCAGCTCGTCCACCGGAACGGCGATTTCTGCTGTAGCGTTTCCGCTGGCAGGCACCGTAACTTTGGCGAAGCCTTTCAACTGTTTTGCCGGCATGACCACGCTGCTTACCAGATCCCTGACATATACCTGCACCGTTGACTTTCCCTCAATGGCACTCGTATTTTTCACATTCACCCGAATGTGTACGGTGTCGGTCAGGCTATAGGTGTTTTTGTTGAAGCGTACGTCACCGTATTCAAAATGAGAGTAGCTTAAACCGTGTCCGAATGCCCACAAAGGTTCAGGATCAGAAAATACATAGTCACGTCCCGGTCTGTTGATGCGTCCCGGCGAGCGATAAAATCCTTTGTCGGAGGGCAGGCGGTTGTAGTGTACAGGCAAGTGTCCCACGCTTTGGGGGATGGAATAGCAGAAGCTGCCCGATGGATTTACTTTGCCGAACAGGATGTCGGCAATTACTTCACCTTCTCTTTCGCCTCCGTACCATTGGAACAGGATTGCAGGAATATGCTCTTTCTCCCAAGCGATGGAGAATGGGCGTCCGGTTGCCATTATTAAAACCACAGGCTTGCCGGTTGCATAGATCTCCTTTATCAGGTCACCTTGAACGCCGGTCAGATTTAAATCTGTCAGGTCATAGCCTTCACCGCAAGTGCAATTGCTGTAGTCGCGTGCCAAAGAGGCACTGGCAGATCCCATGAACAACAGCACGACATCCGATTTTTTTGCGGCGGCCACCGCCTCTGCAAATCCCGACCTGTTGTCAGAAACCAGATCGCATCCTGCTGCATAATGAACATCCAGTCTGTTTCCTGCAAGATTGCGTATTCCTTGCAAGGGCGTAATTCCGTCTTTGTTGTCACGGCTCCAGGTATAGTCGCCGAACTGTACCTGATTGGCATTGGGACCGATGACTGCAATGGATCTCAGGCTGTTTATGTCGAGCGGCAGCAGGTTGTTGTCGTTCTTTGCCAGCACCACACTTTCTTCCGATATTCTGCGTGACAACGCGATGTGTTTTTCGGTATGCACTTTTGCATCGTATTCTTCAAGGGGAAGCCCATACGGATTTTCAAACAATCCGGCCTTGAACTTCGCATAAAGAACCCTTGAACAGGCCTGGTCTACATATTTTATATCCAGTTTGCCCGAGCGTACCATCTCTGGTATGCGGGCATAACAGTCGCTGGACGCTTCCAGGTCGGTGCCGGCTTCCAATGCCATCTTGGCAGCCTCTTCAGCATCAGCCGCCACTTTGTGAAAACTGTACAGCATAGATACAGCTCCCCAGTCTGAATAAGTATATCCTTTAAACCCCCATTCGGTGCGCAGCAAATCAGTCAGCAGCCATTTCGATGCCGTGTTCGGAATCCGGTTGGTCGAATTGTAGGCCGTCATTACAGCGTTCACCCCCGTCCTTTTTACGGCTACCTCGTATGGTTTCAGGTAAAACTCTCTTAAATCTCTTTCGCCGGCCTCGGTGGAAGCCAAGTTCAGTCCGGAAGTGGGGATGCCATGAGGGCCAAGCACTTTCAGCATGGGTGAAATGCCGCCGTCGATGTATCCGTTGATTTCATGCACTCCCATCTGGGATACCAGGAACGGATCTTCTCCGAAACTCTCTTCAACGCGTCCCCAGCGCAGTTCGTGTATCACATCAATGACGGGAGATAACACTTGATTCACTCCCATAGCCTTCAGTTCGCCCGAGATGGCCTTTGTCATCTGGTAGGCCAGGCCGGGGTTGAATGTGCAGCCTAATGCCACAGCTTGTGGGAAGATGGTGGCTCCGTCCTGTACGGCTCCATGAAGCGACTCGGAAACGGTGAAGATCGGGATTCCCAGCCGGGTGTTCTCGATGCAGTATTGCTGGATCTGGCGGGTGTATCGGGCCATTTCTGTTCCGGTTAAGGTCAGCCCTTCAACGGCTCCCCATCCTAGCGTGCCGATGATGTTTTTCATCTTGTCCAGATTTAAGGTACGGTCATCGTTCAGGATGCTTCCTTCGTGTATGTGGCGCAGTTGGGCCGTTTTTTCTTCTATGGTCATGCGGCCCAGCAGATCCTGCACTCTCGCTTCTATCGGCTGTGACGGATCTTTATATATAGGTGTGGGCTGTGCGTAAGACAGTATCGGGGCTGTCGAAATGAATGCAGCTAATGCTAATCGGAGTATGGGATATGTTTTTTTCATATTTGGTATTTCTTTCTTAGGTTGGTTGTTCTGTGCCGCCGGACCAGACTGAAATGCATGGCATGTATGCAAATTTGAATGATGCGCCGGCTTTGCAGGTAATTGCCGTTTTCTATGGGTCGGACGCAAGGGCGCAAAGCCGCAGCGGGAGATGCCGGATTTTCATCCGTATGCCCCCTGCGTCTTTGTGCTTCTGCGCCCTTGGTTTATATCAGTAGAAGAAGCATTTGGTTCCTCCCTTCAGCTTAACCGGGCTGGACAAGATGCGGGATGTGAACCGTTCGGGAGCGCTCGGGCAGACATTGCCGGCATATACGGTGACTGTTCCCGGAGCGGTATTGGTATTTCCGCAATCGTCTACGTAAGCCAGGTCGTGCGTCGAGAGTTTGAAGACTACCGTTTTCCGTTCGCCCGGCTGCAAGGTCACTTTCTGGAAGCGTACCAGCTGGCAAATCGGAGCTTCCGGAGCAATGGCTTTGTGCGACAGATAAAGTTGCACCACGTCTTCGCCCGTACGCTTGCCCGTGTTTTTCACTTCCACACTTACGGTCAGGCTGTCGCCTATCTGCATTTCCTGGGGGCATTGCAGCTTGCTGTATTTGAAAGAAGTGTAGCTTAGTCCGTAGCCGAACGGATACAGCACGTCGCCTTTGAAATAACGGTAGGTGCGGTTGGACATGGAGTAATCTTCGAATGGCGGAAGGTCGGCGTCGGAACGGTAGAAGGTCACAGGCAGTTTTCCCGACGGATTGTAGCGTCCGAACAGAATGTCAGCCAGAGCCGTTCCGGCAGCCTGTCCGCCATACCATGCCTGGATGATGGCCGGTATGTTTTCCGATTCCCAGTTGCAGGCGATGGCACTGCCCGACATGCAGACAAATACCATCGGCTTGTTCAGCCGGCTCAGCCGTTTCATCACTTCAGTCTGTACGGCAGGCAGCTGGATGGTGGTCCGGTCGCCTCCAATAAACCCTTCCGCTCCTCCTGCATCTCCCTCTTCACCTTCCAGCAGGGGAGAGATTCCTCCGGCATAGATAATCAGGTCTACATCCTTGTAGCGGTCGGCAAGATGTTCAAGGTCGGCATCTTTATTCAGTCTGGTGAAGTCCGATACCGCGTCGTATACAACTTCGATGCCTTTTTCCTGCTGCAAGGCTTCCAGCAGCGTCACGTTGTTGCTGGGTATGCCGTTGTAGTTTCCGAGCTGGGTTGTTTCATTGTGGGCGTTCGGCCCTATCAGCGCTATTTTTCTGTATTTGTGCGACAGGGGCAGCAGGTTTCTGTCGTTTTTCAGCAGCACCATAGACTGCCGTGCCATCTTCAGTGCCTGCTCCTGGTGCGGACGGCATTCCAGCACGCTTTGCGGAATGTTGGCGTAAGGCACTTGGCTGGGAGGGTCGAACATACCCAGGCGAAACCGTATCTTCAGCAGTTTTTTCAGAGAGATGTCTATCTGGTCTTCGGTGATCAGTCCGGCTTCTACAGCCTTTCCCAAGGAGCGGTATACATCTCCGCATTCCAGATCCGTGCCGTGCAGCACAGCGTCGGCTGAGGCCGAAATGGAATCCGGATGTGTCTTGTGCCCGTAGAGAAAGTCTGTGATTGCCCAGCAGTCTGAAGTGACATATCCGTCGAATTGCCAGTCGTGCAGCAGTACTTTCCGCAGAAACAGGTTGCTTCCGCAGCAGGGCTGTCCGTTGAAGCGGTTGTATGCGCACATTACGCCCGATACTTTCGCTTCTTTTACCAGACGGTAGAATGCAGGCAGATACGTTTCGTACAGGTCGTGCTCGCTGGCCGTCGCGTTGAACGTGTGCCGCTGCGGTTCCGGTCCGCTGTGCACGGCGAAATGCTTGGCGCAGGCCGACACTTTCAGGTAGCGGGGGTCATCTCCCTGCAGTCCTTTAACCATGGCGATGCCCATTTCAGAGGTCAGGTAAGGGTCTTCACCGTAGGTTTCGTGTCCGCGTCCCCACCGGGGATCCCGGAAGATGTTTACGTTCGGTGTCCAGAATGTCAGTCCGGTGTACCGCTGGAGGGTATTTCCTTTCTTTACGGAAGCGTTGTAGACGGCCCTGCCTTCATCGGCAATCATTCCGGCCGACTTGGACAGCTCTTCCGGATTGAATGTGGCCGCCAGTCCGATGGGCTGGGGAAATACGGTCACCTTTTCCGTGGAGCGGGCCACTCCGTGCAGGCATTCATTCCACCAGTTGTAGTCGGGTATGCCGAGGCGCGGTATGCCTTTGGAGGTATGAGTCATTTGGGAAATCTTTTCCTCCAGCGTCATGCGCGACACCAAATCGTCGATACGCACGTTCAGAGGCAGTCCGGTGTTGAGGTAGGGCAGTGTGTCCTGTGCATGTGAGAAATGCGTTGCCGCTCCCATGAGTCCGCACAGGAGGAGCCGCATGCAAATAGTTCTGTTCATGGTATGTTCAGATTTTTTAAGGTGAGCAATGTTTTAAACAGTCGGGTGGCATCAGAACCTTGTCTGTATGTCACATCTGAAACTGTCAATGTTTCTCGATTTCACTTTGCAGAACCTTTTTTAACCGTTGCACTTCATCTGGGTATTGGCCGGCCAGATTGTTCTTTTCTGCTATATCTTGCTTCAAATTGTACAACTGGTCTGAAGGACAGTTTCCGGTTTCCACATTCGTATAAGCATTATAAGCTTGTTTGTTATTGGGGGTGATATACTTCCATTCTCCATCTGATACAGACAAAGCCCCGGCAGACTCTATGATATAGTCGCGTCCTTTTTCCGACTTGCCTAACCAGGAGTCCAAATAGCCGTTGCTGTCTTTTCTCTGTTCCGCATTCAGCGTTGCTCCCAGCATTTCGGCCATTGTGCCAAGAAAATCGATTTGCGATATCAATGCAGAGGAAACGCCCTTTCCAACCTTTCCCGGCCAGCTTACAATAAACGGAACGCGTGTTCCCGCTTCGAAATTGCTATACTTGCTTCCGCGGTAAGGTCCCCACGGGCGATGGTCGCCTAACAGCTCCACTGCACGGTCCTTGTATCCGTCATCCACAACCGGACCGTTATCGCTGGTCAATACAACCAACGTGTTTTCTGTCAGCCCCAATTCGTCGAGTGTATCCAACAGTTTGCCTACGCTCCAATCGAACTGAAGGATTGCATCGCCCCGGTATCCCATTCCGCTCTTTCCCCTGAAGCGTTCGTTAGGGAAGCGCGGCACATGAATGTCATTCGTTGCACAATACAGAAAGAACGGTTCGTCCTTGTGCGACTTTATGAATTCAATGGCATGGGCAACAATGCTGTCTGCTATGTGTTCGTCTTTCCACAAAGCCTTTCCTCCGCCTTTCATATAGCCTATGCGACTGATGCCGTTTATGATCGCCTGGTCGTGTCCGTGGCTTGGCTTAAGATTATACAGCAGTTCTGGGTTGTCTTTCCCTGTGGGAACGCCGGGAAAAGGCTTGCGGTAACTTACTTCTATTGGGGCGGAAGCGTCGTAATTGGCCACTTTTCCGTTCTCAACATAAACGCAGGGCACCCTGTCGGCTGTTGCAGCCATTATGTAGGAGTAGCCGAATCCTATGTCCGACAAGTTAGGACTTATCTTTTCGTTCCAGTTCTGTTCTCCGGTCTTGTTTCCGAGTCCCAGATGCCATTTGCCGATGGCACACGTCGCATATCCGTTGTCTTCAAACAGGTCAGCTACCGTATATTGTTCCGGACGTATAATCATGCCTGCATCACCGGGCGCAACTCCCGTGTCTTTTCTTCTCCACGAGTAATGGCCTGTCAAGAAAGAATATCTCGACGGGGTGCTGGTTGCAGCCACTGCATGAGCATCAGTAAAGCGCATGCCGCTATTGGCCAGCCTGTCCACATTAGGTGTGCTGACCGTGTTGCTGCCATTGCAGCTCAAGTCCCCATAGCCTAAGTCGTCGGCCATTATGACAACCACATTCGGTTTTTTGACCTGCTGTGCCATCAGCAGTGACGGGCACAATGCACAAGGCAGCAATGGTATCCAATTCAGTTTCATAATAAAGACAATTAAATTCCTTTTTAATTCTTTTCCGTTTTCCTTGTCAAATAGTTCTTCGGATTATCATTATCCAACGATGTATAGGGGCATACACAAAAAATACGGAGCCGCAGGAATTCATTTTTCTCTGCGCCTCCGTATCTCTGCGTGTGGAGCCTTACTTAGACTTGTCTTCTTCGGCCCATTCCTTTGCGCCCTGCTCTTTCAGCTTGGCAGTGAAAGCCTTGGCCTTTTCCATGCTTTCCTGTTCAGCTTCGGGAGATGCATAGGCATGTTTGTAGCCTTTCACTACGTTCCATTCGCCGCGTGTAAAGTCGGGGAACGCTACGGGAGCGCATCCGTTGTCCATCGAGAGTTCTCCCAGTTCGGCCAGACAGCACCATTCGGCAAGGTCGTAAACGTCCATGTCGAGCGGCAAACCGTTTTGCAGGCAATATACCAGACGGCTGTCCATGATGAAGTCCATGCCTCCGTGACCGCCCACTTCCTTAGCCATTTCGCCGTATTTCTTCAGAATGGGGTGCTGGTATTTCTCTACAAGCGCCTTTGATTCGTCTGCAGGCAGGAAGCCGTGGGCGCTCAGGTCGTCCACTTTGGGCTGTACGCCCGAAGCCGAGAGCTGGCTGGCATCCAGCGCATAGCCTTCCACCGGATACTTGTTGGCGAAGCCTTTGGTACCTGTCAATTGATACAGGCGGTTGTAGGGCTGCGGAGTCATTACGTCGTGCTGTATTTCAATAACCTTGCCGTTTTCCGTGCGGATCAGGGTGGTGGTATGGTCACCGTTGCGGAAGTTGCTGCAAGTAGAGTCTGTGCGCTCTTCTACCAGCGCTTTGCCGACAACTGACTTGGTGTCCATGGCTACCAGCGTCTTCATGCGGTCGCCGCGGTGGATGTTCAGCGCCTGTGCCACAGGGCCGAGTCCGTGAGTGGCGTACACATCGCCGCGGTGGCGCATGTTATAGTCCAGACGCCAGCCCAGCTTGTCATCCTTTCCGTTCTTCCAGTAGTAGTCCCAGAACTGGTCGAGATTGTGGATGTAGGCACCCTGTGCGCGGAGAATCTCTCCGAATACGCCGTTTTGCGCCATGTTCAGCGTGTTCATTTCAAACCAGTCGTAGCAGCAGTTTTCCAGAATCATGCAGTGCTTGCGGGTGGTTTCACTCAGATTGACCAGTTCCCAGCACTGCGACAGGTTCATGGCCGAGGGTACTTCGATTGCCACGTTCTTGCCATGTTCCATGGCGTATTTCGCGATGGGGAAGTGATGCAGCCAGTCGGCGGCGATATACACGAGGTCAATGTCTTCGCGCTGGCAAAGCTCTTCGTATCCTTTCTCGCCGTAATAGATGTCAGCCTTGGGCAGAGAAGCCGCTTTCAGGTACTTCTGGCAGCGTTCGGCACGTTCTTTTTCATAGTCGCACAGAGCCATGATCTGTGTGCCGGGGATGTGGGTAAAGCGTTCCACCGCTCCCGGACCGCGCATGCCCAGTCCGACAAAACCCACACGGACCACTTCCATCTTGGGTACAGTCAGTCCGATTACACTTTTTTGTCCGGCAGTGCGTTCGGGAGTTTCTACTACAATTGTCCCTTTGTCCCAACGCCATTCGGTTCCCTGCGCGCCTGTCTGCACGGCGGAATCCTGCTGTGCCGTGCAGGCTGTCAGACCTGCCAGCAGGCACAAGCTCAACGATAAATACTTCAGCTTTTTCATTTTAAAAGATACATTTATGTGAATAATAAAAATAAAATGGTTGTGCAAGTCCGTATGCCGGCTGCCGGAAGAAAACTTGGCGGAGGCGCGGAAAAGTCTGTTTTCAAGTTAAAGATACATATTTTTAGGTTAGACATATATATCTTCAGGTTGAAAATTTATATCTTCAGCCTGGAGATATAGCATTTTGCTGCGCAGAGCCTGTTTTCAGCTCCCATCTCGCGGTTTTCTTTTCCTTTTCCGGCAGCCGGTTGCCGGCATCCGTCCTTTGGATATCCTCTGCAAAATCCGGCCGGAATCCTAGTCTGTCAGCAGAGTCAGGTCCTTTCCAGGTTTGGGATAATGCTTCGACGCGATGTACTTCTTGGTATCTTCCACCATCTTGGGCGTGATTTCAAACCGGTAGTTCGCGTAGTCGCCCACCTCGAATGTGCCTGTAACAAAGAATCCCCATGCTTCGAAGAAGTCGGTCAGGTCTGTCTTCAGCAGGTCGCAGCTCACTTTGGCAAACTCGTACATGTTGTTGATGGAAGCGTTTCCGTGGCCTTTGTCCGGATGGGTGCGCATGTATTCCATCAGGTCGGCGTAGAAGTCCTTGTATCCTTTCTCCTGGGCATACAGGTAAAGCTGCCAGAAGGGAACCAGTTTTTCGAACGGGTCTTTTACGCACATGATGAACGGCTTTTCGGCTGCTTCCACCACATTCTTGTGGGCGTGTTCATAATTGTGGCTCTTGCTCAGACGGCTGGGCTGGCCTGCCTGACGCGCCACATACATCGTGAAGAGGTTGTTGCTCACTTCAGTCATCCCGCCCCAGGTGAGCTGCGGACGCATCTGCATTACGTGTCCGATTTCGTGGTTCACTCCCCAGTCCTTGTAGATGTCCGGACCTAATGCCGATTTCATCGTGCCGTCGTTGCCGAGGAAAGCAACCCCGTCGCCGTCGCGGAACATGAAGTAGTTGAAGTTGACGCGTGCCAGAATGCGCTTGGGCGGTATGCGGTTGTATTTGACTGCACCGTTGAAGGTGTATTGCTGTTCCATGATCTTGTCGTAGGCTTCGGCCAGTTCCTTGCCCTCTTCATAGCGGAACTTCTTGAGGTATTCCACCGGATAGGCAAGCTGCATGTAGCGTGTCTTTACGTCCATCACGGGACTTACGGCATTGTCAAGCAGGCGTTTCCAGTCTTCGTTGGTCTGATTTTCCGCATCGAAGAATCCGTTCACCTTTCCCGTCACGAAGTGGATGGTGATGGCAGGCGCGGTTTCCGGATCGTCGGCAAAGTAGTCGATATAGACGTTGCCCGCCTTTTCCACGTTGATTACGTTGACACCCTCGTGCAGCTCATACCGTTGTCTTTTCAGTCCCCAGCCTTCCGGGTCTTTGGTTGGTTCGTAGCCGGGAGTCGGCTGCCGCATCCAGTCGGGTATGAGCAAGGCAACCCTGCGTCCGTGCAGGTCGCCGGCCAGCACCACGTTTTCGCCTTTTTCCAGGTAAACGCCGGTGATGTTTTCGTAGCGGCTGTATCCGTCATACAGTTTGAGCGCCTTTTCCAGTGTCTCGTTCGAAGGGACGGGCTTATAGCTTTTCAGCAAGAGTCCGGCCTGGTAAGTGCCGGCCTGCATCTGCTCGGCCAGTTGCTTCATGAGCGGACTGCTGAATTCTTTCAGTTGTTTTTTCTTGAAATTCTTTCCCAGTTCCGAAGCGGTCCAGTCGCTGAAGTAATTCAGGTCTTTCGTGATGGCCTGGGTGGAATACGAAGCGGTTTGTCCGAGAACGGAAGTGCCGATGCAGCACAAGGCTGCCGCCGTCCATGTTCTGAGTGTTTTCATGTCAGTAGTTCTTTCGTTAATGTTTATTCATAAAATGGTTGTTAACTCTTTGGCAAAAATAGCCTTTATCTTTTAATGTTACGGCAGATTGCGTCCAAAAGTGTATACTTGTGCGTGCAGGCCTTGCTTTTTAGCTTTTCTATCCGGCCGCCGCAGGGGAGATTCGGAACAAGGCAGGGATTTTTTTGTTCAGAAGGGCTATTTAAGGCTTGTTTCGTTATAATGAAGTGTAAAGCAGCTTGTTAACATTTATGTCTTGGATTATATATCCCCTTTTTGGACGGATATGTATCCTTGTGTCCGAGTGTTAAAAATAAAAGGATGGACACACGTGTACTTCGATAAAGAAAATATAAGCCTTGTTTATTATAATAGATTTGCATATTTGCAAACAGAAAAACTCTAATTAAAGTTTTATTTATACTTTTTATACACTTAAAATTTAATGCCTATGCATCAAAAAGAAAAGAGCCTGTTGCAAGGCTGTATTTCCAGCCTATTGGTAGGAGGTACTTTGTGGCTGTCGGCTTTTCCGGCCTGCGCTATTCCGGCGGAGAGTCTGGCGAAGGATATGGCCGCATCAGTCAGCGCAGTACAGCAGAAAGGACATGAGATTACAGGTACGGTAACGGATGCCAAGACAAGCGAACCCTTGATCGGGGTGACTGTAATGGTGAAAGGGACTACCAATGGTGTCATGACTGATGTAGACGGACAATTCCGTCTGAATTGTAAAGAAGGCGACGTGCTTCAGATTTCTTACATCGGTTATGAAACCAAGGAAGTGAAAGTCGGTTCGTTGAAAATGTACATGGTTGAAATGAATGAGTCTGCTGAAATGCTGGAAGAAGTTGTGGTTACCGCTTTCGGTGTGGGACAGAAAAAAGCCAGTATGGTAGGTTCGGTCAGCCAGGTGCGTTCAGAGGATCTGCGTGTGCCCTCTGCCAGCTTGAGCTCTTCTTTCGCCGGCCGTCTGTCGGGTGTGATTGCCGTGCAGCGAAGCGGTGAGCCGGGTGCCGACGGTGCAGACTTCTGGATTCGCGGTAAGTCTACGTTCAGCGGCGCGACGGGTGCCCTGATTGTATTGGACGGTGTGGAAATCAGTGCGCAGGAACTGAATGCCCTTGATCCTGAGGCTATTGAAGGATTCTCTATTCTGAAGGATGCCACGGCTACCGCCCTCTATGGTACGCGCGGTGCCAACGGTGTCATGATCGTAACGACCAAGTCGGGTAAGAATCTGGACAAACCGATCATCAATTTCCGTCTGGAAGGTGCGCTGACTCAGTTGACTGACGTTCCCCAGACGGTGGACGGCGTGACTTACATGAACTTGTATAACGAGGCGCTGACTCGTCCCAATGCATCGGGCACGCCTTACAGCGAGGACAAGATTAACGGAACGCTGAATCATTTGAATCCTTACATTTATCCGGACGTGAACTGGTATGACGAGATGTTCAAGCGGAACGCTTTCTCGCAGAAGGCCAACTTCAATATCCGGGGTGGAAGCAAGAAGATGGATTATTTCATGAGTGCCGGAATCAAGCACAGCGACGGTAACCTGAATTCCATGAGTTCGGACTATTTCTCTTACAACAACAACGTGCGTGTAACGAACTATGATTTCATCAACAATTTGAACGTATACGCTACGCCGACAACTAAACTTTCGTTGGGACTGAACCTTTCGGTAAGGGACTGGAAGGGTCCGAACATGTCGGTGAACGATATCTTTGCCTACAGTTTGATTGCCAACCCGGTTGACTTCCCGATCATGTACCCAGCAGGCACGGGAGGCATCGTTACGGAAGATATCATGTGGGGTGCCAAGTCGGGCGGACCGTATGATACAGGATTCCGAAACCCGGTAGCTGAATATGTGCGCGGCTATCAGACCAACATGCAGAGCATCGTGACAGCCAATTTCAAGATTGAGCAGGACTTGAGCATGTTGCTCCCTGGTCTGAAGTTCAGCGGCTTATTCTCTTACAAGAACAAGAATATCACGATTGTTCACCGCAGCAGCGCATACAACGGTTACGAACTGGAGTCTTATGATCCCGAAACGATGGACTATACACTGCGTAATACAACGCAGGAAAAGAATACTGCCATCAATACGACGGGCGGACATGGCGGCGAGCGCAACATGTATTTGCAGGCCATGCTGGACTATAATCATACGTTCAACGACGTGCATGCCCTGAACGTGATGTTCCTCTTCAACCGCCAGCAGTATGACACCAATATCCCCAGCGATTTGTTCAGTTCGCTGCCGAAGCGCAAGCAGGGTATAGCGGGCCGTATATCGTATGCCTATGCCAACCGTTATCTGGCGGAAGCCAATTTCGGTTACAACGGTTCCGAGAACTTTGCTCCGGACAACCGTTACGGTTTCTTCCCTTCGTTTGCCTTGGGTTATACCATTTCGGAGGAAGATTTCTGGGAGAAGCTCCGTCCGGTAGTGTCCATGCTGAAGATCCGCGGTTCGTGGGGTCTGGTCGGTAACGACGATACCAGCAATACAGCCGGCCGTTTTGCCTATCTGGAAGATATCTCGCTTTCGGGTGGTCCCAGTTATGTCACCGGTACTAATCAGAATATTAAGCTGAGCGGTCCGAAATGGAACCGTTACTATAATTCCCAGTTGGGCTGGGAGGTAGGCGAGAAATGGAATGTGGGTATGGACCTGCAGCTTTTCAATTCGCTGAACCTTACGTTTGATGTCTTCAAGGAAACCCGCCGCGACATCTTCTTGTCCCGTTCAGGTACCATCCCCCAGTTCCTCGGAATGGCAGGAGCAGCCGTTTACGGCAATCTGGGAAAGATGAAGAACGAAGGTGTGGATCTTGCATTAGACTATAACAAGCAGGTAAACAAAGACTTGTTCATCTCGTTCAAGGGAACGTTCACCTATGCTCACAACACCATTCTGGAGCGCGACGAACCGCCTTTCCGCGAATATCCGAACCTCTCTACCATCGGTCATTCCGACGGACAGTATCTGCTCTATATAGCCAACGGTCTGTTCCCCGACGAAGCTACCATCAAGAACAACCCGAAACAGAATCTGGGATTTGACCCGCAGCCGGGTGATATCTGGTATAAGAACCTGCCCAACTATGCAGGCGAGTATGACAACGTGATAGACAGCAACGACCGTATGTATGTGGGCAATCCGAAAGATCCGGAAATCGTTTACGGTTTCGGACCCTCTGTCAAATGGAAGAACTGGGACTTCTCATTCTTCTTTCAGGGTGCCGCCAAGACATCTATCCTGATGTCCGGTTTCCATCCTTTCGGTTCGCAGGGCATCAACAACGTGTTCCAATGGATTGCCGACAGCCACTGGAGCGAGGATAATCCCGACCCCAACGCCGAATACCCGCGTCTGTCGAAGCTTGACAACCCGAACACCACGGCTTCGTCTACTTTCTGGCTGCGCAACGGTGCGTTCCTGAAACTGAAGAACGCGGAAATCGGCTATACGTATAAGGGATGGCGTTTCTATGTAAGCGGAAGCAACCTGCTGACATTCTCACCCTTCGACTATTGGGATCCGGAAATGGGAAGCGGAAGCGGCTTGAAATATCCGACTCAGCGTGTGTTTAATTTCGGTGTACAAGTAACATTCAACAACAAATAAACGAACGATGAAGAATCTATATAAACTGATGCTTGCTCTGGCTTTGACCGGACAGCTGACATCATGCGACTATCTGGACATTGTGCCGGATGAAAGAGCGCAAGAGTCCGATACCTGGAAGACTCCCAATTCCATTAAAGGTTACCTTTATTCTTGTTACGGATATATGCCTTTGCCTCGCCAATACCCCGGCTCTTACTGGTTGCCGGAAGAAATGACTTCGGTAACCAAAGAGCTGTTCACCACTTTCAAGTATGGCACGTATAGTCCGTCCAGTTTGAGTTATACTACCCAGACATGGGCCACAGTGTGGAACGGTATCCGCCAATGCTATAAGTTCAAGGAAGCTTTGGACAATGCGTTTTCTACTAACATCAGTGAAGAAACAAAAACTGTTTATAAAGCTGAGGCTGATTTCCTGATTGCCTACTATCATTTCTTATCTTTACGCTCCTACGGACCGACCATGATTATCCGTGGGGTCATTGACCAGAACACGCCTATCGCAGACTTCCCCGAGCGCAGCAGCTACGATGAAGTGGTGCAGTTCATCAATGACAAGCTGGATGAAGCTATCCCTCATCTGCCTGACACATGGAGCGGCGACGACTACGGACGTGCCACCCGTCTGCTGGCACTGGCTGTGAAGTCGCGCATGTACCTCTATGCCGCTTCGCCTCTGTTCAACGGGAACTCGGAAATGTACAGCAGTTTTGTCAGCCCGATAGACGGACGCCACCTTATTTCGCAGGAGTATAGCGTGGAGAAGTGGCAGAAGGCTGCCGATGCATCGAAGTATGCCATCGATGAACTGGAAAAGACCGGCTTCCATCTGTATGACGATGCTGCGGCAGGCACACCCAGCGATGACAAACCGGGTCTGCCCAATCCTGCGCAACGCCGTTTGCGCTATACGATTCTGGACTTCAACAATAATCCGGAAGTCATCTGGTGCGATACACGCGGTGACGAGTATTACGGTATCCAGCGGCGTACTATTCCGCGTCAGAACTCGGGATCTTTCAAGGCTGGCATTAGTTGTGTGATTTGTCCTACATTGCAGTCTGTAGAACGTTTCTATACCAAGAACGGTCTGCCGATGGATATGGACAAGACCTATAACTATGAAGGCCGTTACGACTATGTTGATGCTCCTATAAATAATGACGGCAACAATTACGACGGCGGCGTATCGGCAGGCAAGGTGATGCGTCTGACCACAGACCGTGAACCCCGCTTCTATGCTTGGGTAGGCTATCACAACGGATATTATGAATTTGGCCGCTATGAGGACAAAGATCCGGGCAACGGTGATCCTGCCAAGCGTGCGATAAAGTCGCAGTTTTTGAAGAACGACCCGCACGGACGCGGTAATCGTACGGATGCCGAGTATTCTATTTCCGGATTCGCCAACAAGAAGTGGTCTTATCCGAAATTCTCGGGAACGATGATCGAGTGCCCGATGGTACAATTCCGTTTGGGTGAAATCTATCTGAACTACGCTGAGGCTTTGGTAGAGCTTAACCGCTTGGATGAAGCCAAGGTTTATATTGACAAGATTCGCGAGCGTGCCGGCATTCCTTCGGTAGATGAGGCATGGAACAACTACTCCACCAACCCCGGCTATCAGGACACACAGGATGGCTTGCGCCAGATTGTGCGCCAGGAACGTATCAACGAGCTGTACTTTGAGGGGCATCTTTTCTTCGATTACCGCCGCTGGAAGGTGGCCGAACAGTTTGTGGGCATGCCCGACCGCGGTTTGAACACGCTGGCTGAAACTATCGAAGATTTCACGCCGATGGATCTGCCGTTGCAGCGCAGCTTCCATAAGGGGCAGTATCTGATGCCGATTCCGCAGGACGAAATAAACAAGGCTCCGCAGATTGTGCAGAATCCGTACTATTGATTGTTATGTTGGTCATAACACGCAGATGGCGTATGGACTGAACGGATAAATGCAGATTCATAAGGAGCACTCAAAATCTATAGTTGTTTGTCCTGTTTGCGTCATTTGTGTTTGTTACATGAATGTTGAGGCGAGTATCGATTTTTGATTTCGGATTAGGTTGTTTCTTCTAGATGTGGGAGAACTGGAAGAGAGAAGAGATGCTTGCCTCTTTGTATACCATATATTTGAATAAAAGAGAGTGAGTTCCTAGTGAAAATTAAAGATAAAATAATGAAGATTTCAAGAAAACAATTTCTATGCATGGGAATAAGTGTTTGTATGGCATTACCTATTTGGAGTCGTGGAATGCTTTTCCCTTATAGAAATTCGGAACTTCCGATTGAAGAGCGGGTAGAAGATTTGCTGAGTCGCATGACATTAGAAGAAAAATTGTATCAGATGTCTGCTATATTATTGGGCGAAGGTGCAGAAATATTTGAATCGAATGGAACGTACTCATTAGATGAAGTTCGCAAAAAGTTTGGTTCGCACGGAGTGGGGCATTTAAGTTGCCCGACTACAGGGATGCCCCCTTTACAGGCAATCCGTACGGCCAATCAGATACAGCGGATAGCAGTGGAGGAAACCCGTTTAGGCATTCCGGTTATCATGGATGCGGAAGCCTTACATGGCCTTCGGGCGGATGGAGCTACTTCTTATCCCCAGTCCATAGCCTTGTCCTGCACATGGAATACGGAACTAATGGGACGCATTGCAGATGCTATTGGGCGAGAAACTTATAGTCGAGGAGTCCATCAAGTGCTGTCGCCTACATTGGATTTGGCGCGTGATCCGCGTCACGGACGTTTTGAAGAATGTTATGGCGAAGACCCTTATTTAGCTTCACGCTTTGGAGTGGAGTTTGTGAAAGGAATACAGAAACATAATGTGATTTGTACTCCGAAACATTTTGTGGCTAATTTCGTGAATGATGGAGGGCGTGATTCAGGAAATGCCGGTATGAGTGAACGAGAACTGCGTGAAATGCATTTTGTTCCGTTCGAAGCTGTAGTGAAGGAAGCTCATGTACAATCACTGATGACCGCCTATAATTCATTGGACGGTATTCCATGCTCGGCTAACCGTTGGTTGTTGACGGATGTGCTGAGAGAGGAATGGGGATTTGATGGTTACGTAGTGTCTGACTGGAGCAGTGTCAGTCATGCACACGCTACATTAAAGATTGCTCCGACAAAGTCTGAAGCGGCTGCTTTGTGTGCTAAAGCAGGATTAGATGTGGAATTACCTCGTCTGAACAGTTATATTACATTGGGTGAAATGGTAGAGCAGGGTAAAATAACAGAACAAGATATTGATAAGAATGTTGGTCACATTTTGTCAGTCAAGTTCCGGATGGGACTATTCGAACATCCGTATATTGATGAAACAAAAGCGGAAAAATTATGTGATGCTCCGGAGTTTCGCCAGCTCGCCCGTGAAGCCGCTTGTCAGAGTATAGTTCTTCTGAAAAATGACAATGAGCTTCTGCCACTAAAGAATGTTCGTAAAATTGCAGTAATGGGACCCAATGCTGATGTTGTACAATTAGGAGGCTATTCAGCCCGTAAGGTATCTGGAGTCACTCCGTTGGAAGGCATTCGGAATGCTTTCGGTAATCAAGCTGAAATTCTTTATGCCAAAGGCTGCAATCTGACTAGTGTCGACAAGAAAGAATTTGACAAGGCCATCCAAACAGCTTGCAAAGCAGATGCTTGTATATTAGTGATGGGCGGTGCCAATGGATATACTGGTGGCGAAAGCAATGACCGTAATAATTTAGATCTAATGGGAGTGCAAGAAGATTTTATCAACGAAATAGCCCATGTTGGAAAGCCATTGATTGTTGTACTTATAGAAGGTCGTCCGGTGACAATGTCTCGATGGATGGATCAGGCGGATGCCATCGTAATGATGTTTTTTGCGGGTGAGGAAGGTGGAAATGCCTTGGGTGATATTTTAAGTGGCAAAGTAAATCCATCCGGAAAACTTTCAGTCACTTATCCACGTCATACAGGTGATTTGCCTATGTGTCTTCTACATCGTCCGTATGGTCGGGAAGGACGTATAGCAGAATATGGTTCTCTATTTAAAGGATTCCTGCCTTCAGACCGTTATATTCCCCTTTATCCATTCGGTTATGGTTTATCGTATACGACTTATAAATATGCTAATTTGAGGTTGTCTGATACATCTATTGAACGGGGAGAAGATATTCATGTAAACGTAGATGTAACCAATATGGGAAAGATGGACGGAGATGAAATAGTTCAAGTTTATTTGACTGATTTATATTCTCGGATAACTCAGTCGACAAAGAAACTGAAAGCTTTTCAACGGATACATATACCGGCTGGAGAAACACGGACTGTGTCTTTTACTTTACCTTATTCAGATTTATCATTCTTGAACGAACGATTGAAACCGGAAGTGGAAGCCGGTGAATTTGAATTGCTGGTGGGACCGAACTGTATGGAAGGAGTTACTGCAAAATTTGAAGTGGATGGAAGTCGATAGCCAATCAATAAAATAATTGGGTGTATATAGATTTTTAGTTATGGTGAAATATATTTTTAATTAAAACCTGATCTTATGAAAAACTTGTTAATTCGTAAAGGCTTGTATGTATTTATGACAGCAATCCTTTTGAACAGCGGCTTGTCCGGCTGCTGGGACGAAAATGAATGGGAAAGCATTCCGAACGGCGCATTCCTGCAGGTAGCGGAAACTTCCCTGAACTTTGATTCGCCTGCCACAACCTATCAGCTGGAGGTGAAGTGCAATGAAGAATATGTCGTAGGTTATGGCAACGGACTGGAGAACTGGTGTACGGCAACGAAGGACGAGCTGGGCGACCTGACGCTGAACATCACTGAAAACACGGAAAAGGACGTGCGTCGCGGCGAACTGTATATCAAGGCACTGTCGCAGACAGATACCATCTCTGTAGCGCAGCTGGGATGGGGAAAGGCCATTCTGGTGTCCGAGTCTGTGGTGAACATGAGCGAAACAGGCGGCGAGTTCGATATTGACGTGACTGCCAACGTGCCTTATAATTTTGATTTCGCCGGCAGCGACTGGGTTCAGGAAACCGCTTCGGCTTCTTCACGCGCTTATGAAACGGTGACCAAAACCCATCACTTCTCTGTTCTTCCCAATAAGGGAGAAGCGCGCAACGCTTCGATTACTGTAGACGATGTGGAAGGCAGCGAGGATATCGGGGCCGCTACATTTACTGTCAGCCAAAAGGGGCTGGGCAGCTACGAACCGGGAGCGCCTGAAACAGGAAATGATATCAAGGTGACGCCCAACAGCGTGACAGGAATGGACGGTGACTGGAGGCCGAACCGCGATTATTCGAAGATGATAGACGGTGTTGCGGTTGCTGGCGAAGATGAAGGCTGGCTGAGCAACTGGCAGGATCCGAAATATCCCAAATGGTTTGAATTTACGTTTGACGAACCGCAGGACATTGACTATGTCAATTATATAGCCAGCTACAAGGGGCACTTCAAGAAAGTAAAGATTGAAGTCTATACGGACGTGAACGTACAGCGGACGGCCGGATATACTACTGTGTTTGATGGTGAACTGGCCAAGAACAACAGCGGCTCCACACGCATTGACTTTAACCAGCCTCAAGCAGGAGTGACAAAAGTTAAATTTACACTGGAAGACAGCTGGGACACAGGAGAATGCCGCTGCTGCGAAATGGAATTCTACAAGAAAGACCCGAACACCTTTGACTGGACGACGCTCTTCGCCAACCCCGCCTGCACGGAACTGAAGTCGGGCGTTACGGAACAGGATATCCTGTCTTGCGAACACTCGTTCTACAAGAACATGGCATGGTACATGTACAACGACCGCTATCCGCGCGAGTTCCGCATTGCCGACTACAAGGCATATCCGCATCCGGATGTGCAGGCTAAGGAAAACAAGACTACCACCTACAGCCTGCTTGACAATCCGACCGGCATTCAGGTGGCTGCTGACGAGAACCTGGTAGTGATGGCCGACCTGAAGGGACAGGAATCCGTAAAGATCCGCGTGCAGAATCTGGATACGCCGGGAGAAGACGGATTCGGAGGAAATGAATATGCGGTGAAGGAAGGCATCAATACCATCAAGATGAAAGAAAAGGGACTGGTGTACGTGATGTATCACACGGCCGACTATGAAACAGCACCCGAAATCACGCTGCACTTCGCCTCCGGAAAGGTGAACGGCTATTTCGACAGCCAGAATCCGGCACACGAAGGACGCTGGAACGAGCTGCTCTCCGCCGCCGTAGACAAGCATTTCGATGTGGTAGGCAAGTACGCTCACCTCACGTTCCCCACGCTGAACTTCGTGAACAACACCCGGGACGGCAAGGAACTGATTGACACGTATGACGAGCTGGTGTACAACGAACAGGTGTTCCTGGGACTGGAGAAATACGGACGCATGTTCAAGAACCGCATGTATTTCAACGTGATGTACTCTGACAGCTACATGTATTCTACCAGCTACCGCACTTCGTATTCGGCCGGAACGATAGACGCTCTGACCGATCCCGACAAGCTGCGGACAACTGACTGCTGGGGTCCGGCGCATGAAGTGGGCCACAGCAACCAGACACGTCCGGGATTGAAGTGGCTCGGAACAACGGAGGTGACCAACAACATTACGGCTCTTTACATCCAGACCACCATCTTTGGAAATGACTCCCGCCTGGAGTTGCAGGACTTCTACAACAAGGCGTGGAACAGTCTGATGGTTCCGGGAATCGCTCATGCGCAGGAAACTGACGTCTTCCGCAAGCTCGTCCCCTTCTGGCAGCTGGAACTGTATTACGGAAAGGTACTGGGCCGCACGCCGACTCAGCAGGCAGACAAGGGCGGCTTCTATCCCGACGTGTATGAATATGTCCGCACAAACGAAGATCTGGAAACGGCAGGCGAACAGCAGCTGGAATTCGTATACAACTGTTGCGTGAATGCCAAGGCCAATCTGCTTGACTTCTTCGGCAAGTGGGGCTTCCTGACTCCGGTGGATACGGAAATCGACGACTACGGCAAGGGCCGCCTTACAGTGACGCAGCAGCAGATTGACAATCTGAAAGCGCGTGTGGAAGGATTGGGTTACGCCAAGCCCGATGTGGCTCTGGAGTATATCACAGACTACATGGTGGACAGCTACAAGAACAAAGACAATGTGGTTGCAGGCTCAGCTTCGCGCAGCGGCAACACCATTACGCTGGCCAACTGGCAGCATGTGGCAGCTTTCGAAGTGAAAGACGCTTCGGGCAAGCTGGTTTACGTGTCCGAAGGCATCGCTCCGGGATCGTCCAGCCGCGAGTTTACGTTGACTACCGACTGGGCAAGCGGTTTTACGGTATACGCAGTGTCGGCTGCAGGCAACCGTATGCCGGTGAATTTCTGAACCGTCTGAATCATGGCGGAGTGCCGTCATCAGACGCATGACGCTGTGTGAAATTCTATATCTCTAGCCTAGAGATATAAATCTCCAGCCTGAAGATGCACATCTTTAACCTGAAGATATGTATCTTTAAGCTGGAGATTGTTTTTTCATGTCTGCCGGAAACTTCTGTTCCGGCCGTGGCATTCTTTTTCTTATATGCTTTTCATTTGTTTCTGTTCTTTTGCCTTTTTCATCTGTGTGCCAAATGCAGCCGTCTGCTTCTCGTATTGTTCGCTGGTGGCTGCGTTCCGGTTTTCGTCCGGATCCGCCTGATGGTCAAACAGCAGCTTGCCGGTCAGTTGCCGTGCGTCATTATGCCATTCGGCGTAACTGTACCGTCCGTCCAACAGATTCTCTCCTTTGACCCATTGGATGTAGGCATAGGGGCGGTGCTTTTTTTGCGGTTGGACAAGTGTGGGCAGAAAGCTTTTTCCTTGCAGATGCGAGGGCAGCGGGATGTGGCAGGCTTTGCACAGGGTGGGATAGATGTCGACGAATTCAACAATGCTTTGCGAACAGGCGTGTTTCCATCCGGGACCTTTGATGATAAGCGGAACGTGCGTGGATTCTTTCAGCAGCGTGTGCTTTCCCCAGAAGTCGTGTTCTCCCAGATGCCACCCGTTGTCGCCTAACAGTACGACGATGGTATTTCTGTCCAGCCTGAGCCGTTTGAGTTCGTCCAGCACCAGGCCGATCTGTGCGTCGACAAAGCTGACGCAGGCGTAATAGGCGTGCCGGGTTTTCCGATGGAAAGCTTCGGAAGATGTATCGTCCGTTTGAGTATATTGGCAGATCTCCCGGGAACTCTGCACCTGCTTGGGCAGTCCCGACGGACGGTATCTGTTGCCGGCAATTGCTATGCTGTCTTCTTCATACAGATCCCAGTATTTTTGCGGGGCGATGAAAGGCAGGTGCGGCTTTCTGAAACCGACAGCCAGAAAGAAAGGCTCTTTCCTTTCTTTCAGTTCGCCCAGTTTCTGTATCGCTTTCCGTGCAATCGTGTTGTCTTCGTAGCAGCTGTCCGGCAGGTCGGCCGACTCATAATACGGTCCCCGGTGACTTCGGGGATGCAGATCTTTTTCTTCGACGGTCTTTTTCCATACATTCCATTTGTTGTAGGTTGCCCAGTCGCCGCTTGCCGGACTTACAATCCACGGAGTTTCGCTCCAACTGTCCGTGCGGTCGTCGTGGTGATGGAACACTTTTCCTAACGAAACCGTATGGTATCCTTGCTCCTTGAATGCCTGAGGGAGGGTGGTGACTCCGGGCAGGTCGTTTTGGGAGTATGTTTCGGCATCGACAAATCTTTTTCGTTCAAAGTCCGGATATACGCCTGTCAGCAGGCTGGCGCGTGAAGCGCCGCTTACCGGCACGTTGCAATAGGCATTCCGGAATACGACAGACTGTGATGCCAGCCGGTCGATGTTGGGTGTCTGTACCGGGCTTCCGTAGCATCCTAATTCCGTCCGCAGGTCATCGACAAAGATGAACAGGACGTTTTTCTTTTCCTGCGCATGCAAGGAAAGCGAGCACAGGCAGGATGTGACCGACAGCCATCCTGTCTGCTTGACGAGTTGTTTGAATGATGTTTTCATGTCAGTAGTTTTCATTGTTTTCGCAGGCTCTAAGATAGGTATTTTTATTTATGCGGCGGGAATAAATAGTCCAATAAGGCATACGTGCAGATGCAGGTCTTTGTGAAAAATATAATATATTGATAAATAGAGTTTTACTCAGTGTAAAGAAAGCTTTAACACTCATTCGTTGGCCGCATTTGTAGCTGGTTTGGACAAAATCTCCCCTTACGTCCGTATGTTAAATCGAAAAGGGCACATGATATATCCCCTAATTTTGGATGAATCCTTACCAGTGCATGTGCTGGATTTCCTACTTTTGCGTCATGACATTGAACTGAATTAATGAACCGTGGCGGCGTGTCGCGAACGGATTGCGCATGCCGCCACAACTAAAACAATTATCGTTTATGAATAGAAACAGCAAGGTAAAAATGATTGCGGCTTTCTGCCTGTCCTGCGCGTTCGGTCTGCTCCACGCGCAGGATGCGGAGAAGGCATTCGTTAAGGAGAACATGACTTTTGCGGCCGGGCAGTACCGGCTGATGTTGCAGACTCCTGCCCAGGGCAAGGACGGCAAGGGTGTGATGCCTCACAGCACGCGCAAGGACGGGACAGTGTCGAAGGCGAGCATCTACATGTGGACTTCGGGCTTTTTTCCAGGCTCTTTGTGGTATCTGTCCGAGTATCTGGGCGACAAGGCTCTTCAGGATTCGGCTTTGGTTTACACGCGCAAGATGGAGCCTGTCAAGTCGTTCACGGACAACCACGACATCGGCTTCATGATGTATTGCAGCTACGGCAACGCCAACCGCTTTTCGCCTCAGCGCTCCTACCGTGACATACTGGTGGAGTCAGCCCGCTCGCTCTGCACGCGCTACCGCGAGAAGGCCGGCGTAATCCAGTCGTGGAACGGCTTCCGCTCGTGGCACGGCGACAAGGTGTACGACTTCCCCGTCATCATCGACAACATGATGAACCTTGAGCTGCTGTTCTACGCATCGCGGGCTACGGGCGACCCTTCGTTCCGTGACATCGCCGTTTCGCACGCCAGGCATACAATGATGAACCAGGTACGCGACGACTACAGCTGCTTCCACATCGTATACTACGACAAGGAAACGGGCAAGCCCATCAAGGGTGAAACGTCCCAGGGGTATTCGGACAACTCGGCATGGTCTCGCGGACAGGCCTGGGGCATCTACGGCTTCACGATGTGCTACCGCGAAACGAAGGATCCTTCTTTCCTGACTACGGCCCAGCGCATGGCCGACTTCTATCTGGACCATCCGAACCTGCCGTCCGACAAGGTTGCGTGGTGGGACTTCAACGCGAACCAGCCGGGCTACGTTCCGGGCGTGCGCTCGAACGCGAACAATGTGGTGCTGAACTACCGCGACGCTTCTGCCGCCGCCTGCACCGCTTCCGCGCTGCTTGAACTGAGCACGTACAGCGAAGGCAAGCTCGCGAAGAAGTATCTGGAAGGCGCCAAGGCGATCCTTCACTCGCTGGGCAGCCCCCGATATCGTGCCGAACTGGGCAAGAACGGCAACTTTATTCTGATGCACAGCACGGGCGCGATTCCTCAGAACGGGGAGATAGACGTTCCGCTGACTTATGCCGACTATTATTTTCTGGAAGCGCTCTACCGCTACGACAGGATATTGGACGGCAAGCCGCTGTTCTGAGGCTGAATCTGCGGCGGGCATACAAAAAACAGGCACGGGGGACACAGAGTTGCAGAGAAAAATGTTAATTTCGGCCTTGTAAATTTTGTGTTTCCGGTGCTTTTGCATTCGTCGTGCGCGGGTGCATAACTGCCGGATGCTTTGTTAATTGAAAAAACTGCTTATGAAAACAAAACTGATTCGCTTGCTTTGTGTTTGTCTGATAGCTGTATCGGCATTGCAGACAACAGGTGCGCAGACTGCGCTTGCTCCCGTCCGCTGGGAGCGTCTGAATACGGAATTGCTGGCCGATCCGTTGGCGGACCGGACTATACAGCTCTTCCGCCAGGGACTGAAATATCCTGTCAACGACTGGTACAACAAGGTAAAGGGCTATGGAAGCCAAACGGGCAAATACCTGGACTTCAAGGGGAATACGGAACATTACATCCGTCCGGTCAGCCATGTAGCGTTTTCGCTGGCTGTAGCTTTGCGCTTTCATGTCTATGATGAAGCTGTAACAGGAGTGCCGGTATCGGAGGCAAAGGCCATAGCTGTCCGTCTGATCCAGTCGCTGGCTTACCGTCATAAAGCCTGTATCGGAGAAGAAAAGGGATGGGGAAAGCAGTGGCAAAGCGCATGGTGGGCTTCGCAGGCGGCTTTTGCAGCTTGGCTGCTGTGGGACGAACTGGATGATGAAACACGCTTCCAAGTCTGTAGCATGACCGTGTATGAAGCAGACCGCTTTTTAGACTACAAGATACCTTATTATAAAGACAAGGCGGGAAAGGTGATTTACAAGGGCGACAGCAAGTCGGAAGAAAACGCATGGAACTCTGATATGCTGGTATTGGCCTCGCTCATGTTTCCCGAACACCCGAACGCTCCCGTATGGCACCGCCGGGCAGTGGGACTGCAATTGTCTGCCTATGCTTCCCCTTCGGATATTCACAGCGGGAAGACTGTAAACGGAATTTGTCTGAAGGACTTTCTGAACGGAAGCAACATGGAGGAAAACGGAACGGTCGTCAATCATGGCATCGTGCATGTGGACTATACGGTGGCTTTCATGCAGAATGCCATCAATGTGCTGCCTTATGTGCTGGCGGGAAAACAGGCGATGGAGGTTTCGCTGTTCAACGGCGACCGTATCTATAATGCGCTGAACAATCAGCAGTTCGACGGACATACTATGTACGTGCGAGGTAAGAACGGAGAGGCGACTCATGAAATTTATTTCCCGGAGGGGAACGACTGGGGCACCAGCAAGCAGGTGAACTGCTGGCTGATGGATGTGATAGCTCACTGTTTCGGGCTGGACAAGGGCATGAAACCATCTGCGGCCGACTGGATGAAGGTGCGCGAGGATGAAATGCTGCGCATGCAGGGGCGGAACTCCAATGGCACGTATTATCAGGGAAAAGAAGATCTGTTTCCTTCCCGCGAAGAGTTTCTGCTGGCGGAAATCGCTTTCGGCTATCTTTTCCTGTGGGCGGACAACAGCCGGTTACTGCAACTCTCGAATGCTGCCTGCCGTATGCCGTCGGACTGTGCGGATGCCGCCGTGCTCTCTCCTTCTGAAGAAATGGACATCTATCTGTGCATCGGCCAGTCGAACATGGCAGGGCGTGCTCCCGTTCCTGCGGACATGCAGGATGACACGCTCGAAAACGTGTGGCTGATGAACGGAGAAGGCGGGTTTGAACCTGCCCGTCTTCCGCTGAATGCATACTCCAATATCCGGAAAGACCTTTCCATGCAGCAGTTGGGACCGGCGTGGACTTTTGCCCAATGCGTAGCGCAGAAAGGACATCAGGTGGGACTGGTTGTCAATGCACGGGGCGGAAGCAGCATCCAGCAATGGGAAAAGGGACAGAAACTCTATGAGGCTACTGTAAAAAGACTGAAACAGGCATTGCGTTCCGGCAAATTGAAAGCGATTTTGTGGCATCAGGGCGAAAGCAACTGCAGCGGTCCGGACCGGATCGCACCGGAAGAGTATGAGAAAAGACTGATTGCGCTGATGGAAAATCTGCGGAATGAGGCGGGGGATGCGCATGTGCCTGTCATTATCGGGCAGTTGGGGCAGTGGAAGTGGGCCGGAAAGAAAGACATCAAAGCATATAACCGTATGCTGGAGTCGGTGCCCGGCAAACTGCCAGAATCGGCATGTGTGTCTTCCGACGGACTGGAACCTGCCTTTCCGGGGACAGAGGATCCGCATTTCGGTGCGGAGGCCCAGCTGGAGTTCGGGAAACGGTATGCCGCCGCATTGGAGAAGATCCGGGCACATGCGGGCAGATAGTGCATGACAGGATAAAAATCGTTTGTTTCAAAAAAAAGTGAAGGTGAGAAAAGCAGTTTTTTGGATGACCGTCTTGTCGGTATGGATGGCCGTCTTGTCGGTTCAGGCATCGCGTGTGGATACGGTTTGGGTGAAAAGCCCTTCCATGAACAGGGACGTGCAGGTAGTTTATATAGTTCCCCGGCAGGCTTGTGCCGGACAGCCGGAGGCCTGTCCGGTCATATATCTGCTGCATGGGTATGGCGACAATGCGAAGAGCTGGCTAAAATATAAGCCCGAACTGCTTCGCATTGCAGACGAGAAAGGCATCATGTTTGTTTGTCCCGACGGAAAGGACAGCTGGTACTGGAACAGTCCTTTGAATCCGGACTATCGGTTTGAGGAGTTTGTTTCCAAAGAACTGGTGCAGTATACTGACAGTCATTACGCGACAGTCGCATCGAGAAACGGGCGTGCCATAACAGGAAACAGCATGGGCGGACACGGTGCGCTGTGGAACGCCATGCGGCATAAGGACGTGTTCGGTGCGGCAGGAAGTACCAGCGGCGGAGTGGATATCCGTCCTTTTCCTGGCAACTGGGGGATAAGCAGGCAGTTGGGCGCATATGCCGACAACCGGCAGCGGTGGGAAGAGCATACGGTTATCAGCCAGACAGGCCGGATAAAAGACGGTGACCTGGCTCTGATTGTCGACTGCGGCAGTGGGGATTTCTTTCTGAAAGTGAATCTGGAGCTGCACCGGCTTTTACAGGACTGCGGTGTCGGACACGATTTCATCGTTCGTCCGGGAGAGCATAACTGGACATATTGGATTAATTCGATCGATTATCAGATCTTGTTTTTTGAGAAATATTTCAAACGGCGGATGTCCGGCGTAAATGCGAAGCAGACAAAGTAAGGCATTTGGCGGATATCCCGAAAAGAGAATCGTAATGTTGAACTAAATAAAAAGGTTATGAAAAAAATGAATTGCTTGGTGCTGCTGTTGGTGGCAGTGCTGATGTTGCCTGCCGTACCGGTACAGGCGAAGAACAAAAAAGAAAAGGCGGAACTGGAAATGTCCACCGGTGCGCAGGACCGTGAACAATGGGTGAAATGGCTGTGGAAAATTTCTTATCCTGTCATACACAATCTGGCGGAAGGGACCTTGCGCAAGAATATGCCGATTGAATCACCGAGCGGCAATCCTGCCGGGTATGATGAAATAACCCATCTGGAAGCTGTAGGTCGTACGTTGGCTGGCGTGGCTCCCTGGCTGGCCTTGCCTGATGACGATACGGAAGAAGGTAAATTGCGCAAGCAGATGCGCGAAGAGGTTCTGAAAGGGTTGAAGAACGCTGTTGATCCGGCATCGCCCGACATGCTGAACTTCACCAAGCAGGCGCAGCCCATCGTAGATGCGGCTTATGTGGTTCATGCTTTTCTGCGTGCCCCGAAAGCTTTGTGGGAACCGCTGGATGACGTGACGAAGAAACGTTTTCTGGATTCGTTCAAAGCCTTGCGCGACCGTACGGGTGCCTACAACAACTGGCTGCTCTTTACCGGTCTGACCGAAGCCTTTCTGCTGCAGCAGGGCGAAAAAGCCGACCAGTTCCGCCTGCGTGTGTCTAAGAACAAAATACAGGAATGGTATGTGGGTGACGGCTGGTACAGCGACGGAAGCAAGTTCAGCATGGACTATTACAATTCGTATGTGCTGAATCCGATGATGGTGGCTATGCTGGAAACGCTGGTTCCTTTGCGTTGGGCAAGCCAGAAGGAATATGAGCAGGCCCTGAACCGCATGATACGCCATGCTGAATTCTGTGAACGCATTATCGGTCCGGACGGAACTTATCCGGCCTTCGGACGTTCGGTGACCTATCGTACCGCTGCCTTCCAGTCGCTGGCCGATGCAGCTTTGCGTCACAAGCTTCCTGAAGGAATCAAGCCAGCACAGGTGCGTTGCGCCCTTACTGCCGTACATCGCAACATGTATGACGGAAACCAGAACTTCGATGCAGACGGATGGCTCGTGCTGGGCTTCAACGGCCATCAGCCGAATATAGCGGACGGCTATACTTCTACGGGCAGCCTTTATATGGCGACGCTGAGTTTCCTGCCGTTGGGCTTGCCTGCCGATGATCCGTTCTGGACGGACGCTCCAGCCGACTGGACTACAAAGAAGGCATGGGCAGGAGAACCGTTCAAGAAAGATTATAAGGTGGAGTATTGACCGGGCTGCCTGCATAAGCTGGCACAGGGACACAAAGCTGCAGAGGAGGATTCCGGATTTGGACTTTGTGTCCCTATGTTTTTGTGTTTGAATATCATCTTTATCCTTATGTTGTTTGACGAATAGAAAAACAGGCTATGAAAAGCTTTTATTATTTGGCCGCGGTGCTTGCGGCGGGCTTGCTGGCGCAGACGATGCCGTCACAAGCCAAAGGGAAAAAAGTTTCCGGGAATTTTTATCACAAAGGCTGGACTGACCTTAACCGGAACGGCCGGATGGAAGTATACGAAGACCAGTCGGCCTCTGTCGATGAGCGTGTGAAGGATTTGCTTTCACGGATGACGCTTGAAGAGAAGATTGCCGAGCTGAATCTGGTTCCGTACTATGCGAGTCAGGATTCGGCTGTAAGAAGCAAGATACGGCAAGGAAAGATCGGCGCGCTGCTGAAAGCTAACGGGGCGGAACTGAACCGTTCGTTGCAGAAAGAAGCTGTAGAGTCGCACCGCCTCGGTATTCCGCTGATATTTCATGAAGATGTGATCCACGGCTATCGGACCATTCTGCCTGTCCCGTTGGGCGAATCGTGTTGCTGGGACCGTGAATCGGTGAGGAAGGGAGCCGCATTAGCCGCTAAGGAAGCTACTGCCGCCGGTATCCAGCTGACTTATGCCCCTATGGTGGATGTTTCCAATGATCCTCGTTGGGGGCGTATCATGGAAACCTCTGGCGAAGACCCTGTTTTGTCGGCGGCATTGGCTGCCGCCCGTGTAAAGGGATTTCAGGGCGAGGACTTGAAGGATAAAGAAACGCTGATGGGATGCGTAAAGCATTTTGCCGGATATGCAGCGTTAAGGGGAGGACGCGATTATCAGAATACGGACTTTTCGTTGCGCGACTTGCAGGAACAGTATCTGCCTCCCTTTCAGGCTGCCGTCAATGCCGGCGTGGGGACGCTGATGTGTTCGTATACTTCGTATGACGGAGAGCCGGTCACCATGAACCGGTTCATGAATCATGATGTGCTTCGCGGACAGTTGAAATTTGAAGGACTGCTTATCTCCGACTGGACAACCCTGAGTCATGCCGTTGCCGAAGGGGCTGCGGCCGACGGCAAGGAAGCTGCCTGCAGGGGCATGAACAGCGGGCTGGAAATGGATATGGCTTCTTCGCAATACAGCCGTCATTTGCTGGATCTGGCGAAAGAGAATGCCGTGTCTGCAGACGACATCACAGAGGCGACACGGAAGGCACTTGTCGTAAAATTCCGCCTCGGACTGTTTGACAACCCGTATGCTTACTTTGATGCGGAGAGGGAAAAGCGGACTTTGCTTTCGCAGGAAAACCTTGACCTGGCGTGCGAGCTGACTGTGCCGACCATGGTACTGCTGAAGAACAGGGACGAGGCTTTGCCGATAGAGAAACCTGCCACGATAGCCGTTGTCGGTCCTTTTGCTTCGGACAAGACCAATCTGCTGGGCAGATGGAGCATGAAGGGACAGACGGAAGAGGCTGTCAGTGTGGAGGAAGGGCTGAAGGAGGTGATGCCCGAAGCGGACTTTAAGGTTGTAGGCTGCAAGCTGGGAGAACTGAACGATGCGTATGTGTCGTCTGCCGTTGCAGCAGTCCGTGAAAGCGATATCGCAATCGTCTGCCTGGGCGAAAGCGCGCAAAACAGTGGCGAGGCGGTGACGATGGGCAAGATAGAGCTTCCGCAGGATCAGATAAATCTGCTGAAAGCAGTCAGAAAATGCGGAAAGAAGGTTGTGACCGTACTGTTCAACGGGCGTCCCCTTGTGTTGGAAGAAGTGCTTGAGGCAAGCGACGCCGTGTTGGAAGCATGGCATCCCGGTACGATGGGCGGCAAAGCTGTTGCCTTGCTGCTGAGCGGAAAGGAGAATCCTTCGGGGAAGCTGACCCAGACTTTCCCGAGGCACAGCGGACAGATTCCTGTAGCTTATAATGAAAGAAGGACGTTTACCAAGATAGAGCCGGGCGATTTGCCCGAAGGCCCCCAGTTCCCGTTCGGGTTTGGACTGAGCTATACGCAGTTTGAGTATTCCAATCTGTCGGTCAGCAGAGAAACACTTGGCATCGGCGATTCGTTGAACGTTTCCGTTGATATCAGGAACACCGGAAAGCGCAAAGGCCGTGAAGTTGTCCAACTTTATATCCGTGACAATGTAGCAACCGTAGTGCCGAGGGAAAAAATGCTGCGCGACTTCTCTTCCGTCACTTTGATGCCCGGAGAACAGAAGACCGTGAACTTTACGTTGCCTCCCGAAGCATTTAAGATTTACAACAACAAGATGCAATATGTGGTAGAACCGGGCGAGTTTGTTATCATGGTGGGACCGGATTCACAGCGGCTGTCGTCGAGAAAGGTTCTGGTCCGTGCCGATGGCGAATGAATGATGGACATAAGTGAGATGTGTGTAGAATCTTGTATATATCAACAGATTTTCAATCGTATTGTATGAAAAACATTGGCATAAAGGTGGCTTGTGCAATTGTGCTGGCAGTCTTGCTCTTGTCTTTGCCCGTTTCGGCGCAGCAAGTGTACGAGCCGCGTCCTTCGGAAAAGCCTTCCAGGTATCAGAAGCAGCAGATCAGAAGGAAGTACGGCATGTTTATCCATTTCGGCATCAACACATTTAATGATACGGAGTGGTCGGATGGCAGTTTGCCGCCCGGCTCGTATCGACCGGATACGATTGATGCTGCACAGTGGATAAAAACGGCAAAGGATGCCGGCATGAGATACGTCATTCTGGTGGCGAAACACCACGATGGATTCTGCATGTGGGATAGCCGGTATACGGACTATGATGTGGCCCGTTCCGGCAATGCGACCGATGTGGTGAAAGCCGTGGCACGGGAATGCAGGAAACGGGGTATCCGTCTGGGGCTGTACTATTCACTGTGGGACAGGAAAGTGAACCCCGACGTTCAGAATCCGGAGAGCGATGAAGCCTACAACAGATACATGCTGGCGCAGCTGGATGAACTGATGGACATCACGTCGGAATACACCCGGATCGTGGAGTTCTGGTTCGACGGCAGTTGGGCGAAACCCAGTTACCGCTGGCCTGTGAGGGAAATTTATGAAACGATAAAGAAACGCGAGCCTCAGTGTCAGATTGGAATCAACTGGAGCATCGGTCAGGATGCCAACCCCAACGATCCCGACGCTCCGAAGGAATCGGTGAATATCAAGCCGGACAAGCAGAAGGAGGGCGATCCGATCCGGTATTTTCCGAGCGACTTCCGTTTGGGTGACCCGATGCTTCCGGCCGATCCGGATCCGAAACTGTTTGTCCACAATGGCAAAAAGTATTACATGCCTTTCGAGTCTACGGTATGTATTTCCAAACGCTGGTTCTACCATACGTCCGACACGGTCTATAAGTCTGTGGCCGAACTGAAGGAGGTTTATCAGCGTGCCACGGCACAGGACAATATCCTGATTCTGAACGTTCCTCCAGCAAGAAACGGAAAGATGAGGCCGGGAGATATCGACTTGCTGCAAAAACTGAAAAAAGCAATCGGCGTGAAGTAGGCACGCCCGCACAGCACTTCGGCGTGAAGGGCATCTCTGCTTCCATCTGCATCCGAAAAACCGGGTACGGATGGAAGCGTCGTTTATGGGAAAACAATCCGTAAATCAGTTACAATCGTCAGTAAATAGGTTATTCTCCTTCTGATGGCGGTCCGTTATCTTTGCATTGAAGTTAATTCATAGAATCATAGATTATGGACCGAAGAAATTTTCTGAAGCAGGCATCGAGCTATGCCTTGCTTGCCGCCGGGACAATGGCGGGAGTGTCTGGCGCTTTTGCCGGCACGCCATCTTCTTCGAACGGACAGCCTGACAGGATGTCCGATGAATCAAAGCAAGGAGGAAATATGGAACAGCGCAGTTTGGGCGGACTGAATGTGTCTGCCATTGGTTTAGGGTGCCTGCCTATGGTGGGCTATTATGGCGGAAAGTACGGGAAGAAAGACATGATAGCCCTTATCCGCAGGGCGTACGACAAGGGTGTCACGTTCTTTGATACGGCTGAGGTGTACGGGCCGCATACCAGCGAAGAGTGGGTGGGCGAAGCCGTCGCCCCGTTCCGGGATAAGATAAAGATAGGAACAAAGTTCGGCTTTGGCGTGGAAGAGGGACAGCCGACCGCTTTGAACAGCCGCCCCGACCACATCCGGCGTGCTGTGGAAGGCTCGTTGCGCCGTTTGCGTACTGACCACATTGACCTGCTCTACCAGCATCGCGTAGACCCCAATGTGCCGATGGAGGATGTGGCAGGCGTGGTAAAGGATCTGATGCAGGAGGGGAAAGTGCTGCACTGGGGCATGTCGGAAGCCAGTGCACGTTCCATCCGCCGCGCCCATGCAGTCTGTCCGGTCAGTGCCGTGCAGAGCGAATACGCCATCTGGTGGCGCGAGCCGGAAACCAAGATATTCCCCACCTTGCAGGAGCTTGGCATTGGCTTTGTGCCCTACTGTCCGCTAGGACGCGCTTTTCTTACAGGCGTTATCAACGAAGACAACCGTTTCAAGCAGGGCGACCGCCGTTGGAATCTGCCGCAGTTCCAGCCGGAGGCTTTGAAGCACAATATGCCGCTGGTCTATCTTGTCCGGGAATGGGCGCAGCGGAAAGGGGTTACTCCGGCGCAGTTCGCTCTGATATGGATGCTTTCCCGCAAACCGTGGATTGCTCCGATACCCGGCACGACCAATCCCGTCCATCTGGACGACTTCCTCGGTGCGGCTTCTGTCCGCCTTACTCCCTATGAAATGGAAGAGTTTGATGCGGCTTATGCAAAGATAGACCTGATGGGGCATCGTGCCGACCCGTTCACTGAAAGCCAGATTGACAAGTAATCCCGATAAAGCGAAGAAATATGGAATATGCAGCATTGAATAACGGAGTGAGGATGCCGATGCTGGGCTTCGGTGTCTATCAGGTGGATGATCACGAGGTATGCCGCCGGTGCGTGAGCGATGCCATAGCCACGGGCTACCGTCTGCTCGACACGGCATCGGTCTATTTGAATGAAGAGGCGGTGGGAAGAGCTGTGAAAGAAAGCGGTGTTCCGCGCGGAGATTTCTTCCTCACGTCCAAGGTCTGGATACAGGACATGGGGTATGAACAGACGTTGCGGGCGTTCGACCGCACGCTTGCCCGGTTGGGCACGGACTACCTCGACCTGTATCTTGTCCACATGCCGTTCGGCGACGTGTTCGGAGCGTGGCGGGCGATGGAGCGGATTTACAGGGAAGGGCGCACACGTGCCGTCGGCGTATGCAATTTCAGCATTCCCCGCCTGGCCGATCTGGCAGCACACTTTGAGGTTGTTCCTGCCGTCAATCAGGTAGAAACACATCTGTTCAGCCAGCAGCAGCCGATGAAGCGGTATGCCGACGTGAACGGCATTCTTCTTGAAGCGTGGTCGCCTTTTGCCGAAGGCAGAAACGGCTTCTTCGGCCATGCAGTCCTTTCGCGGCTTGCACGGAAGTATGGGAAGACCGTGGCGCAGATAGAGCTTGGCTGGCTGATGCAGCGGGGTATCGCGGTTATTCCGAAGTCCGTACACAGGGAGCGCATCGAAGAAAACTTCGGTTCCATCGGTTTCAGGCTCTCGGACGAAGACATGGCAACGGTGGCGGCATGCGATACAGGAAAGCCCGTGGTGGGCGATTTTGACGACCCGGCCTTTGTGAAAGACTTGTGCGGCCGGAAATATGACATCTGAAAAAATCCGTTGTATGAAAGCAATAAAGTTTATTCCGCTGTTGGCCTGCCTGTTGGCGGCAATGCCGATATTCGGGCAATCAAAAGAAAAGAATGAAAGCATGAAAACAAATTCAATCAGACTGACAGTCAAAGGCGGCAAGACATTCACCGCTACTTTGGCAGACAATTCTTCGGCAGACGCTCTGATGAAGCTGCTGTCTGAAGGAGATGTGACCGTGGAAATGGAAGACTACGGCAACATGGAGAAGGTAGGTCCGCTGGGAACGGATCTTCCGCGCAATGACCGCCAGATTTCGACTGGCCCCGGCGACATTATCCTTTATCAGGGGAAATACCTGGTAATCTATTATTCGACCAATTCGTGGAACTTCACCCGGATCGGAAAAATAGACAATGCCGACGGTGCGCAACTGAAATCGGCACTGGGAAGCGGCGGTGTGACGGTGACGCTTTCGCTGAACCGGTAGGCCGTTTATGCCTGGGTGTGCGGGCCGGATAAGGGCGGAAAGGAAGTGGCCTGTACGGGAAAATCGTCTGGGCGTTTTGCAGTGAAATGCAGCTTTCCGCGGAGCAATCTGTATCTCCAGTCTAGAGATGCAAATCTTCAGCCTGAAGATATATGTCTTCAGTCTGGAGATACATATATTCAGCTTGAAGACAGACTTTTCAGCGCGAAGCTCCGTCTGTCTTTCTGATGAATCCGGGACATTTGTACGGATGCCCGCATATTCCGTAAATAGGTTTGTTTTGTCAGTAAATGCGTTATCTTCTTTTCCGCCTTATCACCCTAATTTTGTAGTCAGAAATAACTTAAAAATGATAAGCAGACATGAAAACGAGAACATTGGGAAGACAGGGACTGTCCGTTTCGGAAGTCGGGCTGGGCTGTATGGGATTTACGCAGAGCTATCCGCCTTATCCCGACAGGAAAGAAGCCATCGCCACACTGCGCGAGGCTGTTGAACTGGGCGTTACGTTCTTTGATACGGCTGAGGTTTACAGTGCATTCAAGAACGAGGAACTGGTGGGGGAGGCTTTGGAACCGGTTCGCGACAAGGTGGTCATCGCCACGAAGTTCGGATACAACCTGGTGGATATGCCCGACCTCAACACATCGGCACGCCCCGTAAGTCTGTCAAGCAAGCCCGCCACCATCCGCAAGGCGGTGGAAGGGTCGCTCCGCCGTTTGCGTACCGATCACATCGACCTTTATTATCAGCATCGGGTAGACCCTGACACGCCGATAGAGGAAGTGGCGGACACAGTGGCTTCGCTCATCAGGGAAGGAAAAGTGCTGTATTGGGGGCTGTCGGAAGCTGCCCCTGCCACGGTGCGCCGCGCACATGCCGTCTGTCCGCTTGCGGCGGTGCAGAGCGAGTACTCCCTGTGGTACCGCCAGCCGGAGAAGGAACTGCTTCCTGCGCTGGAAGAGCTGGGCATCGGCTTTGTTCCGTTCAGTCCGTTGGGAAAGGCTATGCTGACCGGACGCTTCGACCGCAATACGACATTCGACCAGACAGACTTCCGCTCTGTCATACCCCGTTTCCAGCCGGAGAACCTGAAGCATAATGTAGCTTTGGTGGAATATGTAGAGGAATTGGCCCGCCGGAAAGAGACGAGTCCTGCCCGCATTGCCATCGGCTGGCTTCTGGCACAGAAGCCGTGGATTGTCCCTATCCCGGGAACAAAGCGCATCGAACGCATCAAAGAGAATATCGGCGGCGCAGACGTGCGTTTCACGGACGGAGAACTGGCTGACATCCGCCGTCACCTGGACAGCATTGAGATAGTTGGAGGACGATACCCTGAAGACCAGGAGGCACTGACCGGCAAATGACAGGATTATGGAAATGAAGCGAATCATAGCCTGTATAGCCGCTTTGGTGCCGGGCGTCATGCTTTATGCGCAGAAGCCGGTAGATGTGCATGCGCATATCATCCTGCCTGAATATAAGGAAATGCTGCGGCGGCATGGTGCGGAACTGGAAGAAACCTTTCCGCTGCCCGGGTGGGATACGGAACGTCATGCTGCTTTTATGGACAGCGCGGGCATAGGCTGTGCCGTACTGACTATGCCGGCTCCGCAGCCCTATTACGGAAACGTGGAGGAAAGTGCCGCCTGCATCCGCTGGATTAATGAAGTTTCGGCGAAGGTGAAGGCCGGGCATCCCGGACGTTTCAGGTTCTGCGCCTCCCTGCCTTTGCCCGATGTGGATGCGGCTGTCCGTGAAGCTGTGTACGCTCTTGACACGTTGGGGGCTGACGGCATCAAGCTGGCCACCAACAGCCGCGGACAGTATTTGGGTGATGAAGTACTCGACCCGCTGATGGAAGTGCTGAACGAACGTCATGCCGTGGTTATCATCCATCCGCACCGTCCTTCGCCTTGTCATGAGGGTATCGTGCGAACCACGCCGCTTGCTATGTACGAATATCCGGTAGAAACCACACGGGCTGTAGTGAATATGCTGGCGAGGAACGTCCTCGTGCGCTATCCGAATCTGAAAGTAGTCGTGCCGCATTGCGGCTCGTTTCTTCCGCTTGCCATCCCGCGCATGAAATCCATTCTTCCGGCGATGACAGCCAACGGATCAATGCAGCCCATCGACTGGGAGGGTAACCTTTCGCGGCTTTATTATGACCTGGCTGGCAATCCCACGGCAGAAGTCATCCGTGCCTTGCTTGCCGTCACCTCGCCGGAACATATCCTTTATGGGCCTGATTATCCGTATCTGCCGGAGAGTGTGTTGCGGAACAACCTGAATAGACTGAAAGAAACGCTCGCAGCCGACGGAGAGCTTGCCTGGTATGCGGACCTGTTTCTGTGGGGCAATGCATCCCGGCTGTTCGGCATAAAACAGGAAAACAACTTTTAAACCAAAAACAATATGAAAAAGAATATCGGCCATATGCTGGCATTGTATCCCACACCCGCAGCAGTGGTGGGTACGGAAGTAAACGGAAAAGTAAACTGGCTGCTCGTTGCCCATGTGGGCATTATCGGGCACGACCGCATCATGTTGAGCATGCACAAGGCTCATTACACCAATCAGGGAGTGAAGGCTACAGGCAAAGTTTCTGTCAATATGGTAGACGAAGCCATGCTGGAGCGTGCCGACTATGTGGGATGTGTCAGTGGGGCAAAGGTAGACAAATCAGAAGTGTTTGCCTGGCATCCGGGCGAAGCCGGAGCTCCGGTCATTGATGAAAGTCCGCTGGTGATGGAATGTGAGGTGGTCGACAATTACGAAACCGATACGTTCGACAACTTCATCTGCAAGATCGCGAATACCTATGCTGAGGAGAGCGTCCTCAATGATAAGGGAAAACCGGACTACAGCAGGCTGAAGCCCGTTCTCTTTGAGATGCCAGGCTATACTTACCTGCGGACAGGGGAGGAAATCGCGCCATGCACGTCGCTTGGAAAAGCACTTAAACAGCGCAAGTGATGGAACGCAGGGACTTTTTTCGCAAATCCCTGCTTGCGGCTGCAGGGAGCGTTGTCTTGGGAAGCGGCATCGTGAAAGCCGTTGGAAGTTTGAACACTAAAAACAATAGCACAATGAAAATAACAGTATTGACCGGCAGTCCCCGCCGGAACGGAAATTCCGCTTATCTTGCGGAACAGTTTATCAAAGGGGCGCAGGAGAAAGGGCATGAAATTTACCGTTTCGACTGTGCCTTCAAACAGGTGGAACCTTGCCGCGCATGCAACCGTTGCGGCATGGACGGCCCGTGTGTGATAAAGGATGACTTCAACGAGCTGCGTCCGCATCTTCTTGCGGCCGACATGGTGGTCTTTGCCACTCCGATGTATTATTTCGGTATCTCGGCACAGATGAAACGGGTAATCGACCGCTTCTATGCCATCAACGGACAAATCAAAGGCCATTACAAGAAGGCTGCTTACCTGATGACGTACGCTGATACCGCGAAAAAGGAAGCGGAGCCTATGCTTCTGCATTACCGCACGCTGATGGATTATCTTGGCTGGGAGAGCGTGGGCGAGGTAGTTGCTTCGGGTGTCTGGACGGCAGGTTCCATACGCAACATGCGCTATGGAGAGCAGGCTTATCAATTGGGGAAAAGTTTATAACAGATATTGCGCGATATGAGAAAACAGATTGTTCTTACAGCCTTTCTGCTGGCAGGATTGTTGCCGGCAGCGGCGCAAACCGGCAGCAAGACGGATCGGATAGAAATGTGCAAGGAAAACTATCGCACCCTTTTCGGAGGCGAGGCTCTGACCGGACAGGGTACGGATCCGGAGATGATGGACATTCTCCAGAAATTCATATTTGGCGAAGTGTTTGCTACGGGCAGCCTGAGCATGAAGCAGCGTGAAATGATAACCTGCGTCACTCTTGCCACCATGCAGACGCTTCCGCAACTGAAGGCTCATGCAGGAGCCGCCTTGAATGTGGGTGTCACACCCGTGGAGCTACGTGAGGCGATGTATCTGACAGCTCCTTTCATCGGCTTTCCGAAGATGCTCAACGCTGTCGGAACGGTGAACGAGGTGTTCAGGGAACGAGGCATCAGCCTTCCTCTGGATAACCGGACAACCGTTACCGAAGAAAACAGACACGAGAAAGGCAAAGCAATTCAGGACAAACTGTATCGCGGAGGGATCTCCGCCGTGATGGAAGGCGTGCCCGGCGGAATGGGCGAAGATGTATCACGTTTCCTGACCGACTGTTTCTTTGGCGAAATATATACTCGCGGAGCACTCAGCCTGAAGGCAAAGGAACTGCTCGGCTATTGCATTCTGACCACACTTGAGGCGGAAAGCCAGTTGCAGTCGCACTTTCACGGCAACATCAATGCGGGCAACACGCCCGAAGAAATGACGGCTGCGGTCATCCAATGTCTTCCGTATATCGGCTTTCCTGCGGCAATCAAGGCACTGCGTATCATCAGCCAGGAAGCAGCCAAACCGGCGGATTCGCCCCAGGACAACTTGGTACGCCTATCGAAAATAACTGTCGATGCAGGCCGGCTGGACGAATACAATGCGTATCTGAAGGAGGAAATAGAAGCTTCCATGCGGCTGGAACCGGGCGTGCTCACCCTTTATGCCACAGCCGAGAAGGATGCGCCCGACAAAATCACCATTCTTGAGATCTATGCCAACCGCGCCGCTTACGAGAGCCACCTGAAGACGCCGCATTTCCTGAAGTATAAACAGGGCACGCAGGAGATGGTAAAGAATCTGGAACTGGTTGACACAAAGCCCTTGATTCCGGGACTGAAGATCAAGTAGGTCAGACCGTCTGAAAATGACGGCAGGACCGGAAGCTGTTTTAACCGGATCTGCTGCTTTCTTTTGCGCTTTGATCTTCAGAACAAAATATTTTGAGCCGATGGGCAAAGCCTGTATTTCCCAAACTCGCTACCTTTGCTTCAGAACATAAAATATGATAAATCAATTGGATATGGAAACAACATCAGCAAGCGGAAAGGTAGCTCTCGTTACCGGCTCCGCAATGGGTATCGGCCTTGCCTGCGCCGAAGCGTTTGCCAAAGCGGGCTATATTACTGTATTGGCTGACATCAAGGAACCTGCGGAACAGGCTACAAAACTGGCGGCAGAAGGCTGCAAGGCTGTGGCTTACCGCTGTGACGTGTCGGACACGCAGGAAGTAAGGAAAATGATAGACTGGATTGTTTCTGCCTACGGACGATTGGATGCGGCCTTGAACAATGCCGGCATCCAGACACCGCAACGTCCGATGGCGGAGATTACAGACGATGAGTTTGACCGTACGGTAGCTGTCGACTTGAAAGGTGTGTGGAACTGTATGCGTTACGAAATCCTGCAAATGCTGAAGCAGGGTGGCGGGGCGATAGTAAATACTTCGTCGCAGGGCGGCGTGACAGGTTTCCCCGGACAGGCTGCCTATATCGCCTGCAAGCACGCAGTCATCGGACTGACCCGCACGGCAGCCATTGACTATGCTGCAAAGGGCATCCGTATCAATGCCGTGTGTCCGGGTGTTATCCGTACGCCGATGGCAGAAGACCTGATGCGGCGTAATCCTGCGCTGGAAAAGGAACTGGTGCGTGACATTCCTGCCGGGCGGCTGGGAAGGCCGGAGGAAATTGCCGACGCTGTGCTGTGGCTGTGCAGTCCGCAAGCAAGTTTTGTTGACGGCCATGCATTGCTGGTGGACGGGGCTTTTTCAATTCATTGAACTTTTAATCAAAGTAAAGACATGGGAAATTTGAACAACAAAGAAGGTTTCAGCCGTCGGGGGTTTCTGAAAACGGCGGCTGTCGTGAGTGCTGCATTGGCCGTTTCTCCGGCTTTGGATAAGATACAGGCAGCCACTGGTGCGGCTTCCGTAAGCAAGGCAACGTCTGCCGGCGATGCGAAAGCAGCAACCGTTGCCGCTCGCCGCACGCTGGGCACGGGAAAGGCGGCGTTTGAGGTATCAGCGTTGGGCTTCGGCGTGATGGGCATGACTTACAACCGGAGCTGTCATCCCGACAAGAAGCAGTGTATCCGCCTGCTTCATGAGGCAATGAACCGGGGCGTGACGCTGTTCGACACTGCCATTATCTACGGTCCGTTGAACAACGAAGAGTTGGCTGGTGAGGCTCTCGGCGCATTCCATGGGAAGGTAAACGTGACGACCAAGTTCGGACACGAAGTCATAGACGGCAAGGCTACCGGACGTCAGGACAGCCGTCCGGCTACCATCCGCCGTTACTGTGAGGAATCGCTGAAACGTTTGCGTACCGATGTCATCCCGATGTTCTACCAACACCGTTTTGATCGCAACACGCCGGTGGAGGACGTGGCTGGGACTATCGCCGATTTGATGAAGGAAGGCAAGGTCTTGCACTGGGGAATGTGTGAGGTCAGTGCTGAAACCATCCGCAAGGCACATGCTGTCTGTCCGTTGACTGCTATCCAGAGCGAGTACCACCTGATGCACCGTGATGTGGAAAAGAACGGTGTGTTGGACGTATGCCGTGAGCTAGGGATCGGCTTTGTGCCTTACAGTCCGATGAACCGGGGCTTTCTTGGCGGCGATCTGAATGAGTATACCGAATTCGATCCGCACAACGACAACCGTACTACGCTGCCTCGTTTCACTCCCGAGGCCATGCGTGCCAATTACCGTATAGTGAATGTCCTGCAGCGCTTCGGCCGCGAACGGGGCATGACTGCGGCGCAGCTTGCACTCGGCTGGCTTTTGCAGAAAGAGCCGTGGATTGTTCCTATTCCCGGCACAACGAAGCTTTCGCACCTCGAGGAGAACCTGCGCACGCTGGATTTTGCCCTGACTGCTGAAGAATGGAAGCAGCTGGAAGATGCTGTCGCCGCCATTCCGGTGACGGGCGACCGCTACAACGCCGAACAGCAGAAGCAGGTGGGCTTCTGAAGCTTGAACAGTGGGTGTGCCGAAACAGAAACCTGCTCTCATTTGATATGCAGCTGATTGTCTATGCTGCAAATAAAGCTTTTGCTATTGTTCTTCTTGGTGTTGCAGACAGGTGAAAATACGTACAAGTTTGTAGGAAATCAGGATTGCTTTATAAAAATGTATGAGGAATTGAAAACAACTATCTCACGCCGCACGTTTCTGAAGCGGAGCGTGGCGGCAGGCGGTGCGGTGATGGCAGGCAGTATGCTTTCTGCCGGTGCTTTCGTGTCAGGAAAAAGCCCAAAAGAACAGTCGGGAAATACAGCGGACGGAATGCTGCACGGTGTGTGCGACATTCATTTGCATTGTGCCCCCGACAGCAAAGTTCGGATCACGGACGAACTTTCGTTTGTCCGTGATGCCCGGCGGACGGGTTATCGTGCTGTAATGTTCAAATCTAACGACTTCAGTTGTCACGACCGCGCTTATCTTATCCGTCAGGCAGTACCAGATTTCGAGGTGTTCGGCAGCATGTGCATGAACCGTGTGCATGGCGGGCGGGTTAATCCCTTTGCTGCCGAGAAAGCGGTGAACACTACCGGAGGATTGTGCCGGTGCATCTGGATGCCTACGCAGGATGCCGTGTGTCAGAATCTGAGCTGCTGCGGCAAGAAAGAGGGTATACCTGTGCTGGACGACAGTGGCAGGGTGTTGCCTGAAGTGGTGCGTGTCATGGAAATCTGTGCGGAGACCGGCATCATCTTTGCCACCGGCCATTCTTCGCCCGAAGAATGTATCACGCTGGCACGCAAGGCACGCGAGGTGGGTGTAGGGAAATTTGTCGTCACTCATGCCAATTCCGGCATCTGGACGATGACCCACGAGCAGATAAAACGTTGCATCGATCTCGGCGCATGGATAGAATACAGTTACCTTACCAACCTTTGGGGACCGGGAACCGGGTTGCCGGACTTTATCCGGCTGAGTGATGAGGCGTTTGCTGCCTTTGCCCGCATCAATCCGGAACGGAGTTTCATTACGACAGACCTGGGGCAGGCAGGTATGCCGCACCCGATTGAGGGAATGCGCCGCTGCATTGAGGCTCTGTTACGGAACGGACTGGCTCAGGAGGATGTGGACTTGCTGGTACGCCGCAATCCGTCGGAATTGGTCGGACTGGCGGAACCTTAAGGGCTGTTTGTCTGTTTTACAGACTTCTCCGGAATAAAAGCCTGTGATTTGAGAAATATGCACAATATCTTCATTCATTAAGAGCCTGTCGTTTAATTTTGCTCAGGCTTATTTTTCGGATGTTATCGGGGACGTGCTTCTGTTTTGTGAATATTGCTTGAATGGAAAATTTTCTAAAAATAAAATACGTATGAAAAAGTTCTTTTATCTTCTGCTTATGACAGTACTGACATTAGGCTTTGTAGCCTGTAGTGATAACGAACCGGCAACGGAGGAACCTCCGACGGAAGAGCCCGGAAGCAACGGGGAAGATGTCGACAGTGGTAATGGGGGAGAACCTGGCGCGGCGGATGATCCGGTGACGGGAAATACGTTGATCGTATATTACAGTTTCACGAACAATGTGCATACCATTGTTTCTGATTTGCAGACCCAGATCGATGCGGATGTGCTGCGCGTAGAGCCGGCCGAAGAGGGAATTGACTATGCGGCCAACAACTATGCTGTAGGGAGTGCTCTGATTTCTGCCATACGGAACAATCCGGATGATGCTTCATCTTACCCTGACATCCGGACGACAGCAGACAATCTGGATGAGTATGACATCATCATTGTAGCCGCTCCGTTGTGGTGGAGCAACATGGCCGCTCCGATGCAGACCTTTCTCTTCAGGTACGGTGACCGGATGGCTGGCAAGCATATCGGGCTTGTCGTGTCGAGTGCAAGCAGCGGCATCAGCGGTGTGGAAGCAGATGCCGAGCGTCTTATTCCGGAAGGGAATTTCATGGAACCCAGCTTGTGGATACGTTCGTCGCAGACTGCTGCCTGTCATTCTATGCTGGCAGACTGGCTGGAGGATATAAATTATGTTTCGCCGGCCGCCAATTGAAAAGAAAGCAGCTGATAACTGCGGGATGCCGGCGCATGTTCCGAAAGCAGAAAAGCATTCTTGAAAGCGATGTCCGGACTGGGGCAGAGCCGGATATGGGTACGCTTAAAAATTGGGAACATAGCGGCTGTCGCTTGATGCCGTTGCCGCTATGTTCCCGTTGGTCAGAAATGAATGCTGTCGTTAAAAAACAGGTTCTGGCATTTCCGAAATCATTTCACTCCCAGATCTTTCATTGTCCGAGGCTCAGGAACGCCTGGCAGAGGCTTGCGCTCTTTCAACTGCTCGAGAGCTACTTCGATGGCCTTTTCCAACTGCTGGTCTGTACCGGATTGTTCCCGGATGGGATCGTTGTCGATGAGGATGTCCGGATCAACGCCGTGGTTCTCCACAATCCACTGGCCGGTCTTGGCATCGTAGTTGGTGAAGAATGGCACGCGGATGTCTGTGCCGTCCATATAGGGCAGGGAACCGCTGATGCCCACGATGCCTCCCCATGTGCGGGTACCGATGACCGTACCCAGCTTGTTGGCTTTGAAACTCCAGGGGAATAGGTCGCCGTCAGAAGCCGAATATTTGTTGATGAGCAGGATTTTCGGGCCGTACTGTGTGGCATCGGGAATGGTGCCTGTCCGGGTAGACGTGCGCGACATGGTCATGCGGTAGGGCTTGCGGAGCAGGCGCTCGATGATCATGGGCGATACGTTGCCTCCGCCGTTGGCCCGGTCGTCGATGATGAGGGCTTCTTTGTCGAGCTGCGGGTAGAAGTAGCGGGCAAATTCGTTCAGGCCCTCAGGTCCCATATCGGGGATATAGATATATCCTACGCGCCCATCGGTGGCTTCTTCCACACGGCGCAGGTTCTTTTGCACCCAGTTATAGTGATAGAGCGGATATTCGTTGTCCGTGGGTCTTACCACAACCTTGCGGGCACCGTCGGCTGCGGCCTTGGAGCTGACGCTCAGTTCGGTCAGTACGCCTGCTTTGCCGATAAGGAGCTGGTAGATGTTGCGCACGGAGGTGGTAGGCACACCGTCGATGGCTGTGATATAGTCGCCCTCTTCAATGTTCATGCCCGGTTCGGTGAGAGGCGAGCGGAGCTTTTCGCTATAAGGTGCGCCGGGAAGTATTCTGTCGATACGGTAGAAGCCTGTTTGCTCGTCGCGGCTCAGTTCGGCACCCAGCAGGCCCATGCCGATACGTTCGGGCTTTGGATATTCACCGGGGTTGACGTAAGCATGTCCGCATGCCAGTTCGGCAATCATTGCGCCGATGATATAGTTCAGGTCGAGGCGTGTCTTGACATAAGGCAGCAGCACGGCATATTTCTCCTTGATGGCTTTCCAGTCCACCCCGTGCATGTTTTCTACGTAGAAGCCGTCGCGGTAGGCACGCCAGGCTTCGTCGAAGATTTGTGCCCATTCCTGTTGATAGTCTATCGGAGCCACCATGTCATCCAGACATACCTTGTTGTCCAGTGTAACCTTTTGTGTGGACAGTTCGCCCACATAGAGGGAGTTGCCGCGCATGTAGAGAACCTTTTTGCTGCCATCCATGGGTGCCATGACAGCATTTTCGGCTATCAGTTCGTCCTTCTGGTCTTTCAGACTGAAGGCGTGCGTGCCATTGTCGCCGTAGTACCACACGGTTTGTCCGTCGCTGTACAGGTTCCAGTAGTTGCCGGCAGATAAGGGCAGCTTGACGATACGGCCTGCGATTCCTTCGGGAGCAATCTCCACAGCCTTGTCTTCAGTCTTGATATCTTTCTTCTTCGCGTCCTTGGCAGGAACTTTGCCGCCTTCCTCTTCCTTGTCGCTGTTCACCGCTTCGTCTGCGGGCAGGAAAGGCGAAGGCGTGTCGTTTGTCAGCAGAGCCAGGTAAATGCCGCCCATGCGGGTGTAGACATGGTTCCATTCCAGACGTCCGTAGATGGGGTTGAAGTCACGGTCGGATTCAAAAATCAGGTATTTGCCGTCAGTGCTGAATACGGGCGAAGAGGAATTGTACCATTTCTCCGTAACGGGATATTCCTGTTTTGTGGCCAGGTTGTAGACATAGACTACCGAAAAGTCGTTGGCAGCAGGCTTGGTGTAGGTTATCCAGCGGCTGTCCGGTGAGAAGTTCACGCCGTAGAATTCTTGTTCGGGATTCTGCATGACTATGTTTTTTGTCTTGGAGGCCACGTCTACGGTGACAATACGGTTCTTGCGGTCAGTGTAGAGTACAGTCTTGCTGTCGGGACTCCAACTGAGGCTGCGGATGTAGGTGTCGTTGCCTGTGGTCAGTTGGACGGGTTCGCCTCCTTCAGCGGGTTGCAAGTAGATTTCAGTTTCACCCGTGCGGTCGGAGATGTAGGCTATGTATCGTCCGTCAGGACTCCAGTCGGCTTCGCGTTCGTTGGCACCGGGGGTACGGGAAATGTTGCGCGTTACACCTTTTGTGGCGGGCACGTCGAATACTTCGCCACGTGCGGTTACGGCCAGGCGTTTACCGTCGGCCGAAAGTCTGGCTGCGGTCACATAGTCGGCTACATGCTTCTGTTCGGTGCGGGCATAGATGTTTTCAGCGTTGAGCGTGATGCGGATCTGCTCGTTCTTGCCTGTCTGCGGATCGAAACGGTAGAGGTAACCGGCATATTCATACACAATCTGCTTGCCGTCGGTGCTGGGGAATTTGATGTCGTAGTCGGTATAGTCGGTTATTTTCTCCGTCTGTCGGGTAGCGGTGTGGTAGACGAAAAGGTTCATTGTCCGGTCGCGGTCGGAGATAAAATAGATGTCATCGCCGATCCACATGGGGCAGATATCTTGTGCCACGTTGTTTGTTAAATTCTCTACTTTCTTGGCATCGGGATCGTAAAGCCATATATCATCTGCCATGCCGCCACGGTAATATTTCCAGTTGCGGAATTCGCGGAAGACGCGGTTGTAGGCCATTCGTTTGCCGTCCGGTGCATAGCTGCAAAAGCCGCCTTCGGGCAGAGGGAGAGCTTGAGGCATGCCGTCAGACAGAGGCGCTGTCCACAAGCGTCCGTCGAAGCCGTCGCTGATGCGGTTGCGGTAGACGACACCTTCGCCGTTGGGTGTCCAGGTCATCACGATGTTGTTAGGCCCCATGCGGTCTCCCACATCGTCGCGCGCATTGGTAGCGGTGTAGGTCAGACGCCGGGGTTCGCCTCCGTCGGCTGGAATAATATAAACCTCGCGGTTGCCGTCATACTCGCCGGTGAAAGCAATGGTTTTGCCGTCGGGCGAGAAACGCGGAAAGATTTCATAGCCCACGTGCGATGTCAGCCTTCGGGCCTCACCGCCTGCAATGGGTGCTGTGTAGAGGTCGCCGGCGTAGGAGAATACGATGTCCGTGCCGTTTGTGGCGGGGAAGCGGAGCAGCCGTGCTTCGTTGCCGTCGGCTTTGGCTCCCGTCGCCGCGCTGAGGGCGAGCAGGGAGAAAAGGAATTGCTTCTTCATGTTGCTTCTGTGTTTTTTTTGATTAAACCATTACAAAGTTAAACTGAAAAAATTGAAATCCAGCGGTGCACCGGCAGGATTTTGTCTGCTACGCGCACCAGGCAGTTCTTCGTTACACAATTCGCAATTTCTCTCGAAGAAAAGGACAAGCCTTCTTTTTCTGTTATTATCTGTGAAAGCCGTAATTTATATACAACATATATCAGACAATCCTTGTATTTTTGCAGCGTCAAAAAGAGAAAAACAAAGTGAGCAAGATAAAGAACGAAACCAACAGCCTGCTGGCGATGATCCGTCAGGGAAAGCCCATGACAGGAAGGCAGCAATTATGGCTGACCGTCCAACTGAGTGTGCCCGCAATTGTGGCGCAGCTTTCGTCCATCCTTATGCAGTATATCGATGCGTCGATGGTGGGAAGTCTGGGAGCCAATGCGTCGGCTTCCATCGGACTGGTATCTACAACAACGTGGCTGTTTTGGGGAGTATGTTCTGCTGCGGCTACGGGTTTCTCCGTGCAGGTGGCGCATCTGATAGGAGCCGGCGATATGGAAAGGGCGCGGGCTGTGCTGCGCCAGTCAATCGTTTCCGTCTTTGTCTTCAGTCTGCTGCTTGGACTGGCCGGGGTAGCCATCAGCGGTTCGCTTCCCCGTTGGCTGGGAGGAGATCCGGTTATACGGCGCGATTCTTCGCTGTACTTTCTCATTTTTTCGCTTTTCTTGCCTATGCTGCAACTGAACTTTCTGGCCGGAGGCATGCTCAGGTGCAGCGGCAATATGCGTATTCCGAGTATGCTGAACATACTGATGTGTGTGCTTGATGTCATATTCAATTTCTTCCTGATATTCCCTACGCGCGATGTGGAGCTGTTCGGCAGCACGTTCCGGATGCCGGGGGCAGGCTTGGGAGTGGAAGGAGCTGCTTTGGGAACGGTTTTTGCCGAGGTCGTTGTGGCTGCGTTGATGATGGGTTACCTGGTTACCCGCTCGCCTGAACTGAAACTTACGGGCGAGAAGGGCCGGTTTATTCCGCGCAGAGCCGTTTTGAAGCAGGCAGCCCATATTAGTCTGCCTATGGGACTGGAGCATGTGGTGATCTGCGGGGCGCAAATCATGACAACTGTAATCGTGGCCCCGCTCGGCATTATTGCCATTGCAGCCAATTCGTTTGCCATCACTGCCGAAAGTCTTTGCTATATGCCGGGCTACGGTATTTCGGATGCGGCTACAACCTTGGTGGGGCAGAGTCTGGGTGCCGGAAGAAGGGAGCTGACACGGAGATTCTCGCGTATGACGGTTTATATGGGAATGGGCGTAATGGCATTTATGGGCGTGCTGATGTACGTGTTCGCTCCCCAGATTATAGGTATAATGACGCCTGTCGAAGAAATTCGCACACTGGGCACTTCTGTGTTGCGCATAGAGGCGTTTGCCGAACCGATGTTTGCTGCGTCTATTGTTGCATACGGTGTGTTTGTGGGTGCAGGCGGAACGCTGGTGCCCAGTCTGATGAATTTCTTCAGTATATGGGCGGTGCGCCTGACGCTCGCTTTCTGGCTGGCTCCGACTATGGGGCTGCGAGGAGTATGGCTGGCCATGTGCATCGAGCTGTGTTTCCGCGGAACGATTTTTCTGATACGTCTGGAGCGCGGCAAATGGATGGAAAAACGATACAAGATAAGTCAAACCTAACATATTTTAGCATAGAAGATGAAATACAATTTTGATGAAATGATTTCGAGGCGGAACACGAACTGTATCAAATGGGATGCTTCTGCCGATTCTGAGATGCTGCCCATGTGGGTGGCTGATATGGACTTCCGAACGGCCCCTGCCATCGTGGAAGCATTACAGAAACGTGTGGCTCACGGCATTTTCGGGTATACCCGTGTGCCGGACGAATATTACCAGGCTGTAATCAGCTGGTTGGACCGCCGGCACGGCTTGAAGACAAAGAAGGACTGGTTCATTTATACTTCGGGGGTGGTTCCGGCTATTTCGGCAATTATCAAGGCTATGACTGAGCCGGGTGACAAGGTGATTCTCCAGACTCCTGTTTACAACTGTTTCTTTTCTTCGGTGCGTAACAACGGATGTGAAATCTTGAGCAATCCGCTTATCTATGCCGGACAGACTTACCGTATGGACTATGAAGATCTGGAGCGCAAGGCGGCAGACCCGCGCGCCAAAGTGCTGGTTCTCTGCAATCCTCATAATCCAGCCGGAAGAGTGTGGACGCATGAAGAGCTGGTAAGGCTGGGCGAAATCTGCATCCGTCACAATGTGCTGGTCATTTCAGACGAGATCCATTGCGAGCTGGTTTATCCAGGACACAAGCATCTGCCGTTTGCTTCCATTTCTGAAGAATTCCTGAAGCATTCAGTTACCTGCATTTCTCCAAGCAAGGCTTTCAACATTGCCGGACTGCAGATTGCAAATATAATCGCTCCGGACGATGAAATCCGCCGGAAGATAGACCGTGCCATCAATGTCAACGAAGTGTGCGACGTGAATCCGTTCGGCGTAATTGCTACCATTGCGGCATACAATGAAGGGGAGGAATGGCTTGACCAGCTCGTAGGCTATATTGGGGAAAACTACAAGTTCATGAAGGATTTCTGTGCAGTGAATCTGCCGGAATTTCCGCTGGCGGTGCTTGAAGGCACTTACCTCGCATGGATGGACTGTTCCGCTCTTCACATTCCTTCGGAAGAACTGGGCGTAAGGCTTCAGAAGGAAGCAAAGCTCTGGCTGAATGCGGGAGCGATTTATGGTAAGGATGGCGATAACTTCATGCGCTGGAATCTTGCCTGTCCGCGTGAAAGGGTAGCGGACGGTCTGAACCGTTTTCTTGCTTTCGTGAAGAATAACAAGTAATTGTCAGCGGTTGAGTATTTTCATCGCGATGTCCATGTAACGGATAATGTCGGTGGTAAGTTCACGGCGGTATATGTCGCTTCGCTTGTGTCCCAACCTGACAACGATCGCATCGTGTGAGGGGATAGCTATGGCATATTGTCCGAGCATACCGCGCATATAGGGGTTTGTCTGTCCGCGGTAGTGCATGATCCATGTCTGGAAACCATAATAGTCCAGCGAATCCTTGCCCCATTGGTCTTTGAGGTAGGATGCGGGAGTCATGGCTTCGCTCAAGTACTTTTCCGAAACAAGCTGCCGACCGTTCCAGTTTCCGCGATGGAGCATGAGCCGTGCAAGGCGCGCTATGTCACGGGCGGTGGTATGGAAGCAGCAGAATGCTTTCTCGTCACCGCCTTTCTTGTCTAAAAGCCAGTAGGCATTGCGTTCCGCCTGCATCGGCTTCCATAATTTTTCTTCCGCATATTTGCTGAGCGTCTGTCCGGTGGCGGCTTCGATGACAAATGCCAGCAACTGCGTTTCGCCGCTCCGGTAAGAATATTGTATGCCGGGTTGTTCGTTGACATCCAGTTCTGTAACTAGCTTGTACAGGTCGTTTCCGTAATAGCCGTGGGTCGTTACGGAGAACAGGGAGGCATACGATTCGTCCCAGTCCATCCCGGCACTCATGGTGAGCAGGTTGCGGACTGTTACTTCTTTTTGTTTTCCTTTTGTGTATTGAGGAATGTAAGTGCTTACCGGATCGTCAAGGTTGTGGATTTTTCCTTCGTCAAGAGCTATTCCGGCAAGAAGTCCTACTATGGTCTTTGTTGCTGAATAGATGTTGGATGTAAGGCTGTCGTTCCACCCGTTCCGGTAACTCTCGAATACAATACTGTCGTGCTGGATAACGAGAAAGGCTACAGTTTTCAGCTCATCCAGATAAGCGGAATCTTCGGGTGAAAGGCGATGACGGTTATAGTCGTTGGTATGGGGCCAGAACCATACCGCAGAAGGGGTGTTATGCACCGTGTCACGATGAAATGTGTTGAGGTCGTCGATGACGGGCATCAGATGAATCAGTGCTTGGCGTGCGTAATAAGGGAGTGAGACATAAATTGCGGCAGCCAGCAGGATTCCCGCAGAGATATATAGAAGTATTCTTTTTCGTTTCCTGTCCATAGAAGGCGATGTTTATACATTGCCCCAAAGATAAGAAATTGCAACAAAAAAACGGACAAATCTGATTTATTTTCAGATATTGTCCGATCCTTTAAGTGATTCCGCCGCGATTCGAACGCGGGACCCACAGCTTAGAAGGCTGTTGCTCTATCCAGCTGAGCTACGGAACCATCCTTGTGTGATGTGTGATATTTGTAAAGCTTTTAAGTGATTCCGCCGCGATTCGAACGCGGGACCCACAGCTTAGAAGGCTGTTG